>WLWF01002976.1_pt1 | contig 11614 bp, 15 predicted proteins | sample 6718331 | NCBI WGS metagenome assembly WLWF01 (sample SAMN12718692, study PRJNA515312) | sponge metagenome | isolation source: marine sponge | host: Mycale hentscheli | place: New Zealand: South Island, Marlborough, Capsize Point | collected 2003-05-01
TTTTATCTATCTTCTTTTCCCCTTTTTCTGGTTTAACTATCCATCCATCCCAAAGAACTGAATAAACCCCACTAGAAACATGTGGTTCATTAGTGTCTTGTAGGTATAATTCTACATCATAACTTTTAATTGTAATATCATGTTTCTCATTCCATAAATTTTTCTTAGACATGAAGTATTCCTTAACTAAATTTTCATTTTCATCGACATCCTTAAATTTAAGTAAAATATGTAAATCTACATCCGAAAATCTAGACCAATTATAATTGGCTAAACTACCAGTTAAAGTAATATCATCTATATCTACTACTCCCACATCAAGAGTTTCAAAAAAGTCATCAGCAATCATTAATAATCTACTTCTGACATCACCATACATGTGTTGTTCGGAATCAAATATTTTGGGGTTAAGTGTGTCCCTAACTTTAAAAGATGATAAGTCTAAATTCTCCTTTTCTATAATATCATTAACATCTTGTTCTTTTAGTCTTTTAATATCCATACTTATATTTTCTTATAAATAGTTTATTTTATAGTAAATTATGGATTTTTAGAAAAAAAGAACAATTACCTTTCATATCCCTATAGTTAATGTGGTATTGTTAATTATCGTATATTCTAAGTCATTAATAATTTCATTAATTAATAATAAATCTTCGTATTTATCTCCTTCGATAAGCAATTCTTCTACAGAATCTCTCAGAAGATAAAGTTGGGATAGTAGATTCTGTTGTTCGGTTACCATCACTTTTCACCTTTTAGGATTGAAATCTGTTCTAGTATAGGTGTAACATCCACCTTACCTTCGATTCTTTCTGTTTTATAATTTTTAATGGTGCTATTAATTACTTTACCTTGACTATCAGAATTCTCAAATAACTCATAATCTGTAAATTTAACGTCATGATAAAGGTATTGTGTACCATTTTTAAAAATTATTGCCAATTTTTGACTGATTGTATTATACTTAGACGCTAGAATATGACTTGATTCGTATAAATTTTCTATGGTATTATTTTCTTTGTGTTTATTAATTATCATAATTATAAAGTTTATAGGATTCTATTTCCTTAAGTTCATAAATTTTACCCTTTTCTGAAGGTTTTTCATCGTTAACATCAGTTAACTCTTCCTCTGTTATTATTACATAATCTCCCGTTATAACCATACCACAATTATAGTGTACTATTTTTATATTAGGTATTATGTCTTTATCCACCCCATAATGATCAATCACTTTTAATATTAGTACAATTTTTTTAAATTTTGGTGCGGTGTTAATCATTGTTCTATAAATATAATAATTTTTTTGTGAAAAATCAACAATAAAAAAAAACCATAATAGAGTCTATTATGGTTTTTAGTTAATTTTATAATTATGTTGTTAAATTATGAAATCTCAATCGTTCTTTCACCTTTACTTACTTTTGTTTTAGTAACTTTAGGTAGATATAAAATAGTTAAACCATTTTCTACCTTAGCGTGTACTTCATCTAAAACTACATTTTTAGGTAAATTAAAAGATCTAAAAAACTTAGTAGTGTGGTATTCTTTAGAAGTATATTCACCTGATTCTTTTTTACCTTTTATAACTCTTTCACCTTTAATATCTAATTTAGTGTCATTTAATGTTACTGTTAAATCTCCTTTAGTGAATCCAGGTGTAGACAATTCATATCTATATGACCATTCGTCCTCATAAACGTTTGTTGCGGGAGTATTTTCAGAATACTCTCTTCTGCTTACATTATTATAATTTACTTTTGGGAATCTAAATTCTGTTAAAGATCCACCGAATAAATCCTCTTTCATAAACTCTCTTAATAAGTCATTTAAATTTTTGTTGTTCATCATTTTGTTTTTTTTATTTTATTTTATTATTATTTGTATAAACATAATCAAACGAAATGCCAATACATAGTTAATGACAAATTGTCATTAAGGGTTATTAATGTGTTTACCTTTTATTTTATAATAATTCGCATCAATACCATATTCTTCTAATTTATTTTTCGGAATATAACAATCTCCTGTTGAAAGTAAATGTTCTAATCTCTTTTTACCAAAGTCGATATTAAATTCTACTAAATCAATACCAATAAAATTTCTTTCATTTTTTAAAGATGCTACACCTGTTGTTGAGGACCCAGCAAAAGGATCCAACACCGTATCACCGATATCACTACCCACCTTAACAAACCACTCTGCCAGATCTACACTAAATGGTGCTGGATGAAGTATACTTGGGTTTGTTTCTGAAGCGGCAATAACTACATTATGTGGTAAAGATCCATTTTTATTTAATTGTTTCATTTCTGAATTATAAACACCGTCTCTGGAATTAATAGTGGTTACAGGTTTTTTAAATCTTTTTTTAGTGACTTCAGAGTGTTGAGTTCTACAGTTATCTGCCCTAAATTTAGGTTTACTTGAATTGGAGAAATGGTATACATATTCGTACCTATCTATTGCCCTATATTTACAATTAGTGGGCATAGAGTTTTTCTTAAACCATATATACGGTTTCGCAACCAAATACCAACCTTGTTTTCTCATTTTGTATTTTAATTCATCTAAAACGGGATGGACAACACCTTTATCTATTTTCTCATTTATATTAAGAAAAAAACTACCGTTAGGTTTTAAAACTTTTAAAAATTTATCAGTAAATTCTAAAAACCAATCAGCGTAGTCATCGACATGAATTGACCCTATTTCACCATCATCATCACCACTATAATTCTTTCTAAAAGCAAAATATGGTGGTGAAGTAAAAATCATGTCTACTTTCTCATTTTTGGATATCATATCATCTAAAATATTTTTTGTATTTCCTAAGTGTAATTTGTATTGACTTTCTAACATAGATATTGTATTTTTGTTTTATAATAATATCAAAGATAAAGATATTTATTTAAAAAAACAATATAGTTTATGAAAAAAGTACAACCAAAAGTTAAAAAGATTGTAAATCGATCTATCGAAGAAGCTAAATTATATGCAGATGTTGAAATAAAACTAGAACATGTGATGATTGCATTAATAAATGATTACGATAATCAAGCGATTAAATTTTTAGAAGAACTAAAACTCAATGTGGATGACCTACATAAAAAGGTAGAAATTAAGTTAATTAAAAATGAAGGTAGTAGTGATGTTGGTAATACATTATTACCTATGACTGAATACGCTAAAAAGATAATTAAAGAAGTAGAAATAGAGTGTGATAAATTAAAAGAAGATTTTTTAGATACACCGCATATAATGTTATCTATTCTTAAAGAAAAAAACAATGTAAGTAAAATTTTAAATAAAATGGGAGTTAATTATGAAACATATAATGGTATGGTAAAAAAACATTTAATTGAAAACAGTTTCGATTCAGCAGATGGATCGGAAGATGAGGGGTTATTTAATAAACCAAATAAGAAAAAATCAAAAAACAGTGGAACACCTATATTAGATAATTTTTCGGTGGATGTAACTAAAAAAGCTTCTGAAGGGAAAATTGATCCAGTAATTGGTAGAGATGATGTAATACAGAGAGTGGCACAAATTCTTTCTAGAAAAAAGAAAAATAATCCAGTATTAATAGGTGATCCTGGTGTAGGTAAAACTACGGTGATTGAGGGATTAGCATTAAAAATTAATGAAGGAGATGCACCTAGAACATTATTAGATAAAAGAATTGTATCATTAGATTTAACTTCTTTAGTCGCAGGTACTAAATATAGAGGACAGTTTGAGGAAAGGGTTAAGGGTGTAGTAGACGAATTAATGGATGTAGACAATATTATTTTATTTATTGATGAATTACATACGTTGGTAGGTGCCGGTAACGCTTCTGGTTCTATGGATGCAGCAAATATTATAAAACCTGCACTTTCTAGAGGGGATTTACAAATAATAGGTGCTACTACATTGGATGAATTTAGGGAACATATCGAAAAAGACGGTGCACTCACTAGAAGATTCCAACAAGTAATTATTGAACCACCATCAATCTTAGAAACAGTAGAAATATTAGAAAAGATTAAAGGTTCATATGAAGAATATCATAAAGTTAATTATCCAGAAGAAACTATAGAACAATGTGTTAAATTATCTGATAGGTATGTGACTGACAGAGAATTTCCTGATAAAGCAATTGATATCTTAGATGAGGTTGGTGCTCGTTCACAAGTTAACGCTAAACCACCGGAAGTAATTACCGAATTGGAAAAAGAAATACTTGAGATAAAAGAAGAGAAAAACAAAGTAGTGAAATCCCAACGATATGAAGAGGCAGCGAAACTTAGAGATAATGAAAGAAAAGTTACTGAATCTTTAGAAATGGAGAAAGAAAAATGGAAGAATAAATTGAATAAGAAAAGGACTACTATTACACCTGAAGATGTAAGTGAGGTGGTAGCAATTATGACTGGAATCCCATTAAAGAGACTTTCTAATGATGAAGGTAAAAGATTATTAGATATGGAAAATGATATGAAAGGGTCGGTTATTGGACAGGATGATGCAGTTATTAAAATTGCTAAGTCATTAAGGAGAAATAGAGTTGGAATTAGAAATCCTAAGAAACCTATTGGTACGTTTATGTTTTTAGGACCTACAGGTACCGGTAAAACACATTTAGCTAAGAGATTAGCGAAGTATATGTTTGGTGATGAAGATTCATTAATTAGGATAGATATGAGTGAATATCAAGAAAAACATGCAGTTTCTAGAATGATAGGAGCACCTCCGGGTTATGTTGGTCACGAAGAAGGTGGACAATTAACTGAAAAAGTTAGAAGGAAACCATACTCAATAATTCTTTTTGATGAGATAGAGAAAGCAAATAAAGATGTCTATAATGTTCTATTACAGTTATTAGATGATGGTCAGTTAACTGATAGTATAGGAAGGAAAGTCAATTTTAAAAATTGTATTGTTATTATGACATCAAATGTGGGAATAAAAAGACTACAAGAGTTTGGTAATGGTGTAGGTTTTAGTACTAAGGCTTTAAACTCTAGTAAAGAAGCAAAAAAAGGTGAGTTCCTTAATAAGGAATTAAAAAAACACTTCCCACCTGAATTTTTAAATAGATTGGATGATGTAGTAATATTCAACTCACTTAAAAGTGCTGAAATCAGACAAATAGTAGATTTAGAAATTAATAAATTAGTAACTAGAGTCGAAGAATTAGGGTTTAATATAAAAGTTATGAAATCCACCAAAGATTTTCTTGTGGATGCGGGTTATGATGAAGAATACGGTGCTAGACCATTAAACAGAGCGATACAAAAATTTATTGAGGATCCTGTGTCTGAAGAGATTTTAAAAGGAAACGTTAGTGAAGGACAATCTATAATGGTTTCTTACAGTAAAGTAAAAGAAAAAATAGAAGTTAAAATAGTCTAAATAATTAAACCACCCAATTGGGTGGTTTTTTTTATTGTAGATTTTTTATATTAAATAATTTTTTTAGATTTTCGGTGGAAATAACTGTCTGACCACCTTTACCTCTATATTTATTTTCATCTGTTAAAAAAATAACATTAAAAAATTCATAAAATTTAATTAATCTTCTATATACATCACCGTACATAGTTTTTTTATTTTGTGATTTAGATTGTATAAAATTTGTTTTGAATTTGTTACTACCTACCTTTGTTTTCTCTAATGTTGGTGTGTCTAGTAGTATTGTTCTAATAGTCCTATATAACTCTAATCTCTCATTTAAACTATCTTTCCATCTTTGTTTTGCTGCGTTTCTAAGTTTAACTTCAGATAAACCGTCTGCACCACTAGGGTTATAATTACCTAAAATTTTATCTTTGTAATCTTTTATTAGTCTATAAACGTCACCACTACGCTCTAATATCTCCGATTTACTATCTATCTCTATCTTTTTCTTTTCTTTTTTAGTTCCACCACCACCAACAGTATTTTCTCTTTCTGGTATAACCCAAGCACTTTTTTCTTCGTCCCATTTACCACCTAAAGACGTAACCACCTGTTGTTTTTGTTTTATCAGTTTGGCTACCCATTTTGAAATATCGGGCTTAGCTTGTTTCCCTTTAGAGTCAGTGACTTTATTACCACACGCATCTAACGTCAATAATACACCTTCTGATACTTGAGGTTTTTGATCATAAATTATTTTACCGGTAGGGTCTTTTATTATTACTATAGGTAAATCATCATGTGCATCTACTGTTGTACATATATACCATATTTTTATACTTTCAGTATTAAATATTTTACTAGATGCGTTAACACCTCCTTCAGTAACCTTAAATAGATCACTACGAGGTCCTTTTTGATCACCATTTATATCTTTACCATAAGGACCGTTTTTGAGGTATCCGTATCCTGGATTCAACGCTTCTGGTGGAAACATAGCTTTAGTCTTTTTACCAACACCATTAGTAGGTATCCCCCTATACTTATAATTATTATTTAAGTTAGATGTGTATCCCCCTTCTTCATTTTGTAATAAATGATTATTAGCAAATAAGAAAAACTCCGCATTTTGACAATTGTGAGATGGCACCATAACTTTAATTTCTAAACCTGCAATACAACCTGAGTCTTTTTTACCTCCAGATGAGCCAGAAGTAGTTGTAGAACTATCTTCTACTTTATTAACATTGATAGCAACTTTTAAAAATTGTTCGCTAGTATATTGTTGTTGTAATTTTTTACCATCAGGTGTCTTAACATATTGGTTATAGAATTTAGTTGAACATTTATAACCCTCTGGATCATCAGATGCTGGGGTTTTACAAAATGGTTGTCCTACCCATTCAGTTTTACCTATAATTGGTTCATTAATAGTAAATTTAATCTCATCTTTAATAACACCTTCTTTTTTCCAAGAATTAAAAACATCTGAAATATATTTCTTTAATGTTTCCATCCTTTTATTAGATAGGTATTTAGGTTTAACTCTTACACCTTTATGGTTGTCTTTATTAGGTATTCTAGATTCACCTGCAGTTAAATTTACATTGACTATATAACCTGTTGGGTTTTTAGTGAGGAACGTTTTAATCTTTGCGAGTTCTGGGTCTAATGTTTTTGGGACACTCCAACTCCATTTCTTATATGTACCTTCAGGTTCATAAGTACCAGGTCCGAATTCCACCGACTTATTTATTGATGGTGGTTTTTCGTTCTGCTCTGAAATTATAGGGTTTTTGTAATCTCCATTTTTATAACCCATTAAACCTTTCATTCGGTTTAATTCTTCGTATATATTAAGTTTCTTCACGTGATAAAATTATCTTCTACGTTTTATCGCCCTTCTCTTAGATTCTGTAATTTTTTCTTTCTTTTCTTTTTTCACCTTATTAACAATATTTTCAATAAGTGAAACCATCTCAGATTCAGTTAATTTAATAGTTTTTTTACTAGCCATTTCTTTATTTTTTTAAAATGTTATTATTTTTAATATAAATATAATGTAATGGTAATAAAAACCAAAACCACAAACATTATTTTTTAAGTATTACCTCATATATATTTAGTAGGTTAGATGTACTCAGTCTTTTAACAGAAGAGAAATAACCAATTGCTTCAGATATATACTCACAGGTGTATGTGTTAACTACATCTTTCCCATTTTTAATTTTCAACAAAAATGTTTTCATAATATATTACAATTACTAAAATAATAGTTTTAGTTACCCTGTATTAAGTACCCCCTACCTTCTGGATCACTTACAAACAAATCAAATTTCTCTCTGTTTTCTGGTGTTAAGTTAATATTATTTTCACTATAAACAAATCTAGCCAAACTACCAGTATCACTTGTTAGTTCTTCTAATACATCGACATTAAATTTCTTTATAGGGTTATCAATTAAGTTCATTACAAATAAATTACTTAATGTCCCATAACCTTCTGGTGGTGCTTCAGTTATTTGGTTTTTTTGGAATGTCATAATTTCTATATCCTCACCTAATTGATTTCTAGGCGGCATTTTAGTTAACCCACATCCTTCTGCAGTTATTCTAGTAGCATTTTTAAACTTTGATAAGTCAGGTAATTCTTTCATAATGATACCACTAAAATCTAAAGTTTCCATGTCAGGATCAAGAAAATCTGTAATGATCACACCCTCAGTATTTTCCATTAACCATTTTAAATATTTATTACTCTGTAGTGAACCTTTTTGTTCACTTGCTAATTTACGTATAGACAAAACACCTGCATCCCATACTTCATCATCAATAACATCTTTAACGTTACCACCAAACTTAGTTAAATAATTTAAATACTTACTATCCATTAATCCAGAACCATTTTTAATATCACCAGTTGCTAATGCTCCTAATTCCTTTTTAAAGAAATCAGTTAACCCACTAAATTTAGAAAGTACTTTTGGTAATTCACCTCTCTCAATACTTCTATTACTTTTATCGTGTAATTGACCAGATTCAAAATGGAATTGTAATGGATACATTTCTTCATCATCACCATCAAATAATTTCTTAGGCATTACTACATAGTAATCAGATAAACTACCATCTGGTTTAGGGTTATTTCTTCTATACGAATCAAAATAACTATTTCCTTCCCTTCTAGTACACCAAGACGCTAAATTACCTAATGGTTCACAACTTGATTCGATTGTTTGTGGTGTATAAACTAATACATCATTATCTCTATATGCTAATTTAGCATGTCCTAAATCTATAAATTTCTTTAACTTACCCCATAAACCACCATCTTCCTCATCAGAACCAATAAATGGACTAACTATTGAATACAGATGAGCTAAATCGTTATATTGTGTAATATCACTTACATTCTCAGGTGCGTTTGGTCTATTAGGTGCGCCGGTTTTAAATACTTTCTTCTTTCTTACTTTATCGAATACCTCTAAGTATTCATTTGCTTCAGGTAAATCTTCAGTTATAAATCTAATAGCCTGATCTATTTCACCATCTTTTAAGTGTCTCATAAATACTGTAACCATCCATTGTACAAATTCTTTTTTTCTAGTTGGATCTGAATCTACAATATCCGTAAATATCTCATCTGTTAGAACTACCTTACTTTTACCTTTTTTGTTGGTTACTATATAGGCGATGTCTACACCATCATGTCCTTGTATAGGTTCTACCTTATCTTTAGATTTTCTCATTCCACCGGCAGGTCTATCACCATCTTCGAATTCTTCTTCTTCATTCTCACCATCAGTAGTTTTATCCAATAATTTTGGATCAATTACAAACTGATTTCTTAAAAAGTCTACTCTATCTTCTCTAAGTAGAATATTGTACTGATTTTCACTGATTACGTATTTCATTTTATGTTTCTATTTATATATAAATATACCTTAAATTGAATTTGTTAATAAATTTAGTCTAACACCTTTTTCTTTTATTTTATCTAACACTTCTAAAAAAACTTTTTTATCGTTCTCTCCATCAGTGATCCGATATTTTATCTCATCAATTTTTTTATACTCTCCTATAAGTGCCATCTCATCTAAAATCTTTTCATATGTAACCCATCTACGTCTAACACCCATATTTGATTTACTAGTAGTTTGTAGAATATGTGATTTATAAGTAAAATCTAACTCCCTTTGATATTCACTTTTATTGTTACTCACATCTATGATTTTCATCCCACCAAAATGTATGATCACCAATTTGTTTAGATGTTTTTATATTATTTAAGTATGATTTTGCCACTAATTTAGTATATGTACCTTCTCTAGCCTTTTTTGCTAACGTATTAGTGAAGTAATGGTTATACGGTAAAGACTTACCTAATTTGAATTTTTCTACTTTTTTTAACATTTTATTAAAAATATCTGAAGTTTTTTGATTTGCAATTCTATTATATAATTCTGATTCTTTATCAGTACTCTCTTTATTATAATGATTCCATGTACTATATTGTCCACCCTTTAAGACCACATCTTCCATAGTGTTTAAGTTAGGGCAATGAGAAATTCTATTTTTAATAGTAGATAATATTGCCGTCAGTTCTTCATCACTACCTTTAATACTTTCTCCTACTAATGTAGAAGCTAATATATAGTTTTCTTTATTTTTAGGTGTTACTGAATAGGATAACCCTAAAATTTTTAAAGTATTAGGACCTATATCTATAGTATTTTGACCTTTACATAAATCTACACCTTTACCTTTATCTTTAAGATAATGGTATAGTTGTTTTAACATACCTTTCCCATATTTACCATCTACATCTAATCCTTTTTTATCGTACTTATTTAATGTTTTCTGTATTAATTTTATTGCATTATAGTTATTCTTATCAAAATCCCCGAATTTAATGATACTACCATTTTTAATGTCCTCTAAACTATATTCTACAGTATTCCATTGTGTCGGAGAATCTGATGCACAATCTTCACCTGTTTTAGGTGGTGTTTCTTCTACCTGTTCTCTTAAAATAACGTTCTTTAACTGTCGTTCACTTATTATTATCTTCATTGTTACTAAAATTAACAAAAAAAATGAAAATTTATAAATTATCCTTTTCATATTTATTAATAAATATAATAGTTTATATTAAGGTAACAAATATAGTGAAAATATGCGTAAATTACAAAAAAATAAGGGTAAAATAAGTAAAAATAATAAGATTTACTATAAAATTCGAAAAATTACGAAAAAATACCCTAAAATTAAACAAAAAATAAAAAATATTAAGAATTTAGAGAAAAAATTGTATTATGCAATGGTTTGGGAGGTTACTGAAGAGCAACCTTTACGTATTTTAGAAAATTCTAATAAAAGGGGGTGGAAAGATCACCATTTAGACCATATTTACCCTATCGCTATGGGTTTTCACAATAAAATATCACCTAAAAAGATAGGTAACATTAAAAATTTAAGGTTTATACCATATAAAGAGAACCTAAGTAAGGGTTCTTCACTCACAACAGAGTCTGAAAACGCCTTACGAAGGTTAAAAAGGTTAAAATAGTAACGTTATCCCCTAAATGTTGGGAATAGACTTTGAGCCTTCTCTACAATTTGTTCTTTTTTAATTTCCAATTCACTCAATCTCTTGTTTTGATCATCATTCAATGTCATTCCTGCAGCTTCTGCTTTAATGTCGGCTACTTGACCGTCTAATTTATCGTGTTGTAATAATAAACTGTGATAAACTTGTGCTTTTTCTTCGTTATTCATATTTAATTTTTTTATTTTTTATTATTTTTTACTGTTATTACCTCATATATACACCCACTATCTGTATTGTTGTTCATTACCTCTACAAAATGGTTCGCAATTTTTTCATCCTCCATTTCTAATACTTGACTACTTCCATCTGTCATAAAAACATGTTGTACCCTATTTTTCTCTAATAATGTCTTTTTTATCATGTAACTATGTCTCATACATCAAGATTTTTTTTCAGTTTCTACTTCCTCAATACTCATCTCTTTATTTTGAATATCTTCCATATACTTCTTAAATTCTTCTTCCATTTTCTTATTAAATGTTCTTTTTTGTGCATTTAATCTTTCAGTTCTAGCTTTGGACTTTTGCTTTTGATTTTTTCTATGTTTACTTTTCGGCATAATTAATAATTTTTATTAACTAAATATAACTTACTTTTATTGAAATGTCAAATATTT
>WLWF01002977.1_pt1 | contig 11613 bp, 19 predicted proteins | sample 6718331 | NCBI WGS metagenome assembly WLWF01 (sample SAMN12718692, study PRJNA515312) | sponge metagenome | isolation source: marine sponge | host: Mycale hentscheli | place: New Zealand: South Island, Marlborough, Capsize Point | collected 2003-05-01
TTTCACGCTCATTTGTACGAACGGGGCACCGGCCTTATAGAAGGATTCGATGTCCAGTCCGTTATCACGCAAGGCACTTTCAAGCTTTGGCTTGTCCATTGTCTTGCGCCCGGCCATTGTCTTTGCTGTGAATACGTATTTACCCACAGAGACATTGCCCCGGTCCGCTAAGGCTTCCTTGAGAACAGGTTCCAATTCCTTGGCTTTCTTCTCAAGCGCCTTCATCTCTGCTTTGATAGCACCATACGCCTCAGCGACGGTCTTGATGTTATCGTTTGAAGTAGGAGTTTGCGACATTAGTTGCCCTTTCTAACATATCGGTTTCTACTTTGTCCGCATGGATAGCGGCGTTGCACCGTGCTTTGTGCCTACATAGGCGGCACTCCCCACGGAATATGCCATCGGTCGGCATATCTTCTTCGGAATTGGCGGGGTCCATAATGAAATGAGCCTTCGCCTCCATCCTCTGCATCAACCCCTCATGAGGGGCTATGACATACTCTTTCCGCTTCTGCAAGTTGGAAGCGTCAATATAAATCAGTCGGCCCTTCTGCACAGTGATGTCCATGCAGTGAGACACCAAGTCCATGTTCTGCGTCAACTGCCAGATGTGGGGTTCCTTCGGCAGATTGCTCCAGTTGTAGCGTGGGTCGAGGGACTTAACCTCCCACAGTTCAGCGGAGTAATCTGGCAAGCGGAGTATACCGTCTGGCGTTCCGCTCTGCCGCCCGTGGTGGAACGAAACCTGTTTGTCTCTGGTGTGTAGCAGGTCGTACCCGGTGTATTCCTTCACCGCCGCCTCTGCACACTGCATAGCCCATTCTTCAATAATGTTGCCGCGCTCGGCGTAGCCCCAATCTGGGAACCCCCTCATTGGGTGTTTCTTGTCGAGGTAGATACGCAGCGCACAGTTCCAGACTTCGCTGGACGTGACATAACGCGAGCGGTCAAGGTCTCCACCATCGTAGGTCGGCCACTCAACGTTAGAGTTAAGAAGGTCGTACCCATCGGCGATGAGATTATCAATTTGCATAGAATTTAGCCCTTTATAAACACGGCAACGACGGTCAGAGAAAGGGCTAACAAACCTGACGACGCCGTTGCCGCGGAGCGAGTGACCCCGGCTCTTAGCTACACTCTAACATAGATGTTACTGAATGTCAAGTAGTTTTTTAGCATCGGCCTTTCGTTTGCGGTTATGCGCGACACGACACGCGGCACTGCAAAACTTCTTAAAACGCGGTGTCGGCTTGTATTGGAATTTCGTACCACACACAGGGCAAGTTACCATCGGCTTGCCTCCAGTCCTGTATATGGTACGAAACTGCTGATGCAGCTTTTCATCATTCGTCATATCTAATCCCCTTGTGAGGTGTTCTTTAATAACATGTTATTCGTTACGATAGGGTCCGCTGTCCAACCGGACCTAAACTCGCCCAGAAAGGGGGCAACCGCCAAACGTGCCGGGCCAGACCGGGGGTAAACTCGATTTCAGGTGCCGAGATACCCGCCGGAATTTGGCCCACTGACGGGCCGCAGATGGGCCGAATGTTAGCGTTAACAATAACATGTTATTGCTTATCCCCTCATTGGGTGAACAAGCGAATGGTTGTGGCTAGCAGTAGCGCCCAGCCAACGATGGCGACGAAGATGAACACCTTGAATATTTTGTTGGTGTCCCAATCAATCTTCACTTCTTCGTCCGAGGATAGGCCGTGTTCATGATCCTCTTGTTTTCGGGCCAATTCTTCTTTCTTGATCATCGTCTCTCTCCTGTTCAAGTTTCTCAAGTCGGTCCATTGATCGTGCGGATCGTCCATTAGTGTATACTCCGTCGGCCCACGCTTGCTTACGTGTGCAGTGCTTACACCTGTAAGGTAGTCGAACTCTGCCCTTCTCAATTTGCCGCTTCCATACAACGCGCGGTGCTTTACACGTATCACAATGGAGCAGCTTTTGTTTGTCCGTGAGTTTCACTATAGTTGCCAGCTCTTTTTGGGTAGCCACTTAAGTTGTTCTTTTGGTGTAATCTTATAAACGGCCGACCCCCGTTCTTTTTTATGCAGGTCGCGCAGATACTGCATTTCTGGTTCATTGTTTCCAAATTTACAGAACCGATCTAACATGTCGTAACACCTCATGAGGTGTTCGTAATCTCTAGGCGCAACGTCATAATGCCGCCATGTGTCAAACTTCATACCGTAGAAGTTGTCTCCACAGGGAATAATGCTTTTTATGTCGGTGACTTGAATGTCGAGGCATACAGCTTCCGCTGCTAGCGTAGAAAAATCGTCGCCGTAATGGACGTGCATTGCATCCACCATTGGCATAGCCAAGTTCAACTCCGCTTTGCCGTAGGTCGGATTTGTGACTAGCGCTCGCTCTTGTACGCGGGCACCAAGTTCTCCGGTAAGCGTCAATGTTTTGCGCACGTCGGAGGTTATCACGAGTAGTCTAATCATCCCTAAGCCCTTTTGGTCAGTGGCTGGCACCCCGTTAGGGGAACCAGCCTTCTCACTCACGTTGGGCATGATTGCCCGTTACCACCCCCTCATGGGGTGATCCCTTAGTACCCGAGGCTGGCCAAGCAAGCAGCTTTTGCTACTTCGAAGGTGAACCCACGGGCTTTCCGAACACCGATCGCACCGTCAGACCGGACTGCACACTTTGTGTAGGGTACACGAGCGCTCGCAGTGGAACGGGTGGATACTCGTGAGACATCGCTTCCGCTCGCGGCGGCTTTGCGTTCTTTCTCAGAGCAAATAGAATCCGCAGGGATATTTCCCGCCGATCTGAGGGTAGCGCACATCTCTGGGTCTCGTGCAAGATGGAGCACACCGGCTTTTGATCCGGCGACTGAGACGAGTGCGGCAGCTTCTTGGCGAAGGTTACACTCCTCGTCCATCTTTCCGCCTCCAAGCGAAAGTCCGCCTCCGATAATGGAAGCGCCGCCACTCCAACTGACCATGCAAGGAGCGGTGTTAAACATGCCGGGAGCAGAAACGTCCGGCGCAGATTTGACAGTCGTTGTTCCACTGTAATGCCTCCGTCCACTGTCGGTGATTGACAGGTTGTTTGTGTTGTCGCCAGTCGTGGTGTCACCGACGTTACCGCCAGCACCACCACCGCCGCCAGCACCGCCAGCGCCGCCTTTGCCACCTTTGCCAATGGCGATCTGTCCTTGGGCTTGCCCTTGGACTTGCCCTTGCTGGTTGGTGTTGTTGTTCTCGTTCTTGGTGCCGAATGCTTCGGCTGAACCCCCCAATGAGGTGATCAATGCGGCAACGGCAAACGAGTTAATCAGAACTTTCATAGGTCACTACTCCGTAGTTATGTTAAAAACGCAGGACCGTGATTGATGACGCAACTCGGTCCTGCGCAGCACCGGGCGGTGCCTACCCCTCAGTAGGGGATACTGTAGGTGTGCTAAGGTAACACACTATGTTACGTTTGTCAATAGTTATTTTTTAAACGTAACACAAACTGTATGGGTTAGCACACAGCTAGGCGTAATGCTCTGTTGGAACGTTACTGTTCCAGTTTTAACATTAGCCGCTTTCATAGACTGGATCACTTGCTCAACCATAGTGAGCGTGTCGCCTTTGGGAACGGTCCTAGACGCCATCAGTGCCCCCTTTCTAGCTGGACTACCACGTTAGCCCACTTGGCTCGCACCGAGTAGACAATGCCTGTTGTAGTCAAAATCTCAGTCATGGCTGTATCTGCTGCGATGCAAGCCACAACCTGAGCGGGGTTGATTGACACGTTCAGCCCAGAAGTCAAGGTGAACTCTACCGATTTAAACGCCACTGAGTATCTCCAGCATGTCCATCGTGCGCTTCTGTTCCTGATCAAGATCATTAACAAGGCAGCGCAGCAGTTCCAAATCTCCGCTTGGTTTGGAGCGCTCCACATCCTCGCCCAAGTGTTCGGTTGGGAACGGGCCATTGATTCGACACAGTGACGACGCCAAGCGACTGTTGATTTCGCGCTGCGCCGCCAACGTTGTCGAACAGTGCTCGATCAGTTCACCTAATGAGGTGTTCTTTTTAGCCGACATCGCGGTGCCAAGACGGTCCTCCATACCAGCACGTTCGACTGTTCTCATGTGTTCGCTAAGCGACCCTCTTGTCTCGTCGCTTATTGTGTTTGCACTATTGTTCATACTGAATTCCTCACTCTATCACGATCATCTTGGTCGATGGTTACGAGAGGCCACGCCAGATCGTTGATCCGGCGCTGCAACTCTTGGATGGTCCGACCATCTAGGTCGGGGCGGTGCGCAAGCATCGTGCCGAACGTGTCGCACAACTGCTTGAGCGGCATAGTCTTGACAAGGTAGCACAGCGTAGCTTGCTCACTTGCCTTGTCCACTGCCGCGTATACGCCGGGGCCGTACTCAACTTTGTTCGGCATCGTCGTCATCCTTGAACATTACGCGGCAGATCGCCTCACGCATTTCCATTATGTCCACACCTTTCGGCAATGCGATTGATGTAGTCACATGCTCGACCACTTCTGCTTGATACGCATGTAGAACCTCGGGTGTCGGATCGACGTGCAGACCAATGCCACGGCTGATGCCTTCGCGGATCAGCATGACGCCAAGGTTGATGAAGATACCCAACTCAGTCGCAACGTCGTTTGTCACAACGGCAGTTTGCTTTGCCACTTCCGCCGCAAACTCCCCTGCGCTGCGGATAGCGTGAGCCTGTATCTGCTCCATCATTTCAGTCTTGTCCTTGTCGTCTACCATCTCGAACACGGTGCCGATCAACTGCATGTCCTTACGGAACTGCTCAGTAGTGCCAGCGTATTCTGAGGCTTTGGACGCTTCGAGTTCTGCGATCAAGTCATCAATTTTCTTCATTGCATCCTGCCTTTCTTGGATTCTTTCAGGGTTTCGTTTAGAATGTCCGCGCGGCATTGCTTCATCACCTCACGAGGGGTTCCCTTTAATTGCGTTGCGCTTTCGAGGTAGCCGCGGAGCGATTCCAGCATATCTTCTGCTTCTTCGTTCGTCGCGTCGTCATCCATGTGCGCCAGCACATTCAGCATAGTAGCGCGTATCATGGCCGTAGCTATCTTGGGGCCGACTTCTGCCAGCAGAATAACCGCATCAACCTGCATGTCGTTTGCGATAGACATAATGATTTGCGAGTTACTCTTGGCGATAGCTTCTGCAATAGCACTGGATGCGCCGCTCGCGAGAACAGTACGATCTTCAATGTCCAGATGGTTCACGCTGTCGCGGAGTATCCGGCGGAGAATATGGTCTTTGTCCATAGTGGTTGCCCTTTCCTATTTATGTACCAGTTTTGGCTTTTACTACAGCCTTAGAGTTACGCAGGTACGTTAGCGCCTCGTCCACCTCATGAGGTGATGTCATACGGTCTACTACAACCGCATTCTGTTGTCCAGCCCTATACACACGGGCAATGAACTGGTTATCCATGCCGGGGGAAGGTAGTTCCTCGGCAATTACAATGTGGCGGCAATGGTCTTGCAGGTTCCACGACACCTCCATAGCCCCCATTTGACCGATCAGGAAATCAATAGTACCGTTATTGAAATCCTGCTGTATCTGGTCACGTTGCTTAGTCGGTACACCGCCATGCACTTGCGCAATGACTGCTTCATGGTCCATATCACGCAACGTTTCCTCATAGAAGTCCATCACGTCACGGTGCCAGCAACCTATCAGCACATTGCCTATGCGCTGGTCGTTAACATACATAGACACTGCCTCGACTTTCGCCATACCTACCAACTTGCGCATCTTAGCAAGTTCGCTGTTAGGATCAGCCAGAGCGGCAGCTAGTTGCCCGTCTGTCATGCCCTTAACCAAACCAGTCGGCAGCTTATCCGCCAAGTCTGGGTTCAGGATGCGTTCTGAATAAGGCGGCATGTCTTTCCACACGTCGGTTAGTTTCCGCCTTATAACGCGGCAAGCGTCTAGCAGTTCATTCAGCTTGTCTAGGTTCTTTGATCCAGTGATCACCTTCTTAGCTGACACTTGGCGAGGATGGTATTTCTTATACTGCACGATGCAGAACTCATTAACAAACTTTTCGTAGGTGTCAACGTTATAGTGCCGCAGTATATGCGGTCTAGCGAACCGCAATTGCGTGAACAGATCGTCAACGTGCCGCTTCACTGGATCGCCAGTCATAAACCACACATCCTCGACCGCCGCCAGCGGAGAATATTCTCCGTCAAAGGCGGGGCCGAGCAGAGCGACCGCGCGCTTAGCTGTTACGCTACGCACACGATCGCTCTCGTCCAAAGCAGCACAGACAACCCCATTCCGTGAGTGTCCAAAAGACCACCTCTTGAGGTGATTGCTAATGGTGGGGTTTCGAGCAACGTCATATGTCACAACAATGGCGTCGGCCTCTTGCAACATACGCGCTTTCTTTGCGCTCATTGTACTGTTTCGGACTTCGCACACCGCCTTACAGGTAGTGTGCTTGAGCAATTCTTTTTTCCACATGGTCAACGCAATCTTTGGCGCGACCACTAGAATGTGGGTGTACTTGCCTTTACGGAATGCCTCAAGAACCGTGTAGGTTTTGCCCGTACCGGCATCGGCAAATAGTAAGCCATGCCGGTACTTCAACAGTTCGTCGCTATCCTCAATCTGATGAGGCATAGGATCATATGTCATAGGCAATACGCGGAGGGTGTCCGCCCCCTGTGTAGTAGTCGATCAGGTGCTTGTACCCACGGCAACGGCAAGAGCAAGCGTATTCCATCGCATAAGACAGCATCATGTTGACGCTATCTCCGATGTCCAAATACTCTTGCCCTTCCTTGGCATAGCGCGATTGCTCTAGCGTGGCGTCCTTAAACTTCAACGCTAAACGCTTTAGATCATCGCGCACCTCGTCGATCAGGTTCATAGCCAAGCCAAGATGCGGCTTGTACTTCACATGGATGTTGGCGCAGTTCTCAATCACCGCCTTATCACCAGCGGCAATGCGTGTTTCGAGGTACGCGGCGCTGGCAAGGTCAGCTTGCGCCGCCCACCACAGTCGTTGGTCTTTCGGTACTGCAACAGAAGTGCTAGTCACCCCCGCAAGCTTTCGCCGCTCGCGGAGGTCGCGCATCTGTGCAGCATTGTCGTACCCCTTGCGAGGTGCTTCAATGTCGCTCATGTTATCACCTCATTAGGTGTTGGATTTGATGTAGTAATCTTTCTGGAACGGATCGAAGATTTCTTCGTCGGCTTCGCTGTACTTCGCTTCCGCCTCGTCCAGTTCCTTGCGCAGAGCGTCGAACATGGATTTAACCTGATCGTCGTCGTACTCATACGCATTGCGATTACCAAGGTTGCCGATCAAGCGAATACGCTTTACCGCAACCTTATAGCGATTGCCAGCCAAGCGCAAGAAACGCTCCGCTTTAGTCTCGCCTTCGACTGTCTCTAGTTCGAGTTCAGTCTGATTGTCCTGAATTTCCATTGGTGTCACTCTCAAGGTTAATGCCCTTATACTCGGGCAGTGATGAACGATAGGCCAGATTGTCCAACTCGGACTGAACAACGTCGCGCGCTCCACCGCGTCGCTTGTTGCCACTCTCTACCCTATTCGCTACGGGTGCGCCATAGGCGCGGGTTTGGGCCAAGCCGATTAGCTTAGCCTGATCCGAAGCTTTCAAGCGCGCAAAGCGCGGAGAGCTAAGGATTTCGTTGAGCCGCGTCGTGGCTAGTTCGCCGTTCTCGCGGATCATATCCCATACATGTTGAGGGATGTTCTCGGGCCGACCATCCATGCGCTCCAGTTCACCGCTAATGTCCACCACATTAGCTGCGTCTGCTGAAATCTTGTTCAGTGCATCGTTGGCGCGGCCCATTTAAATCACCTCATTAGGGGGTACAGTAACACATTACCATAACATGTTACGTTTGTCAAGCCCTAAATAAACTTTTTCAGCTGTGACTGCACCCATTCGAGCGCGTCTTTGTCCGACTGAAAATACTTGTAGTTGGCGTGATCACGCATCATCGGCAGAAACACGACTTCTTCTGCGCCATCACGATCAGCCGCCCATTTACCTAGATCATTCTTCTGCCAATATTCACCATTGCCGCGCCCCATGATAGGACCAGCATCCCATCCATCCATATTGTGTATGGTGTTAGACATCTGGTACGTACCAGCCCTAGTGAACATAGGACACGCCAGCATAAACGCAGCGCGCCCCAAGTCCATCGGATGTGTCGGCACAGGAATAAGCTGGATGTTGTCGCTCTTATGATCGAACGATGCACCAGAGGCGGAGACGAACTTGCACACAACGGGGCGGTAGATCGACAGCGCCAGCACCAGAGCCAACACCGCTGCACCACGCCGCTCAATGATTTGATTAGGCACGGTCGAACTAATCCAGTTGTCGATATACACGCCAACAGGAGCCTTGTCTGTCTCGGTGATCGTCGTGCCATACATGCACATTGGATCGCCAGCCATCATCGCCGCATGGTCCAACACCCCATGAACCAGATTGTACTCTAGGTCCATGCCAATATTTGAGATTGCAACATTGGCGATTTGGTCAACCATCTTCTCAGCACGGCGCGCCCATTTCTCGTCACCAGTGCGGCAGATTTTGATCACCTCATTAGGGGTTCCGCCTGCCCAATCTGCTTCAGACGAACCAAATGCCTTCGGCCACCTGCGGTTCTGCAAGTTGAATGCAAAGTCAGTCAGGTCTGTGTATTCCGCAACGAACGTGTTGCGATACGCCTTCTCTTTTGTAATACGCATCAGTCATACACCTTTTCCTTAGAGACGCAGAACGCACGTATACCACGGTTTTCTGTCACTTCTCTATCGTTAAGTTGTTCCGCTGCTTCGTAACACTCACGACTGCTAGACACTTCTACAATCTCTATGTCATTTTGATACAGCGTGATGATCAATAGCCATTCCATGATCAGTCCTCCGATATAATGTCATCCAGCATATCGACCAGCGTGTTTATCAGATCAACTATTTCGCTTCCGTTTAGATGTCTGGCGATCATATCAGGATCGTCGAAGCCGATAGCAATAGTATCAATGGATACAAAGCGCAGTTCTATGCCGTGTACGTTACGGGTTTCTTCGTCCATGATCAGCCCTCCAGATCAATGCCTTGCAGCACGGTCTTGCGCTGATCACGGCCAAGTGACGACAGGAAGTTGAGTTCAAATGCGCGCTTCTCAGTGAAGCCAGCGCGCACCATATCCGCACAGTCAATCGACGCACGAGGACTGATCAGCACTTTCAATCCAGCTTTATCGGCATTGAACCGAGCGGTCTGCACCTTTGACACAAGATCGTCATTGTCAGCGGCGGCACGTTCCAAAGCGTCGTCATAGTTCCAGTCAAACCGGATTGCAAAGCGGTCAAGGAATGCCGCGTCCAGCTTGTTACGTCCGACATACTCCGCAGTCGCACCATGGCCCCACGTATTTGCACATGCAATGATGATACAGTCGGGGTGACGATCAATCATCTCGCCATTCGGCAACGCCATGTAGCCATTCGCCAAAGGCGGGTTCGCAACCAGCGTTGCTTGCGGCGACCATGCGTCCATTTCCTCCAGCATCAACACACTAGGGCGCTGATATGCCTGAGTGAAGAACGTCGATTGATACACGCCATCACCTTGGCGCACATAGCCTTCGATCTGGTGCGGCATCAGCGTCTGACCGATATAGAAGAAGTCAAACCCCAACAGCTTCGCTAGGTTAAAGCCACCAGTCGATTTACCAGAGCCAGCCGGACCCTTCAAGATGACATTCTTGCGGTGTCCTTTACGGTCTTTGGTATGCACCGCCTGTATCAATTCATTAAACAGGTAATGCTGGTGCCCTTCCAGTTCCCCTAATGAGGTGATCTGATCACCCATTTGGATGTTGAATTGCTTCGGACGCATTTCCTCGAACAGCTCTTTCAAGCCTTCTTCGCGGGCGTCGATGTCTTTCATCGCGTCCTTGTGCATACCATGCCAGCGGTCAACTTCCGTGTGCATGGTCTTATGCACTTCGGCTTCGATCAGCCGCCCTTCGTCTTTCACCTTGCGGTTCACATGAGCTGACAGCTTTTCGCGCGCCTTCAATTCAGGCTGTCCCACTGGCGGTGCCTTGCCGTTCGATTCCGTCTTGTCGATTACGCTGCTAGGGCGGGAACTCGGACCAACCTTAGTGGTGTTCCACTTCGCGCCGTTGAGTTCCGTCACCGCTCGTGCAGCGTTGGAATACATTTGCTCTAGTTCAGATTTCGACATGAGATTAGCCCTTTCATTGTCGATTTAAGTTATCAAATGATAGACGCCGCCCCGGTAAGGGCGGCGTCGTCGCTAAGCAACAAAGGGGGAGTTGTTGTTACTCAGCGGCTTTGGGCTGTTGATCTTCGGGCGTCTGCTTTGCAGCCAGCGCCTTCAGTTCGGCCCATACGGAACCAGCCTTCGGATGTGCGCAGATCACTTTGTAGTAATGCGCAGCGGCAGCGAGGGGGTCGAGGTTCGCCATATCCGTGGTTTTCAGTTCCACAACGTCGCCAACTTCACCGAGGACTTCGTTGATTTCCGCTTCCTTGGCATTCGTGTTGATCATGCCAGCGGCATTCTCAACAGCCTTTTTCAGCAGAATGTTGCCACGGTTGTTGGTCGCAGACATCATCACCTTGACGTAGTTTTCGCCGCCATTGGACACCGCTTCTTCGACACGCTGGACAGCATCCAAGAACAACCCTTGACCGCCTTGTGCGCAGACAGCCAGTGCGCCAGCAGCTTTCAGAGCAGCGTTATACTGATCCTTGTCGTTGGTGTCAGCGCGCTTGCCATAACGTTGTTCGAAGTCCAGCGCCATCTTGATGCCAGCGGCGTCAACTTCCGTCGCCAGATCACCTAATGAGGTGGTTTCGTCCATCGCATCGACAATGCCAAAGAACTTCTTGGCCATGCTGCGCAGCAACAGTCCAACGATGTCCTCACGCGGCAGCGACACTTGCGTCGCATCTTCGCGCTCGAACTCAACGAACTCGATTTCCTTGACGTAGGACGTTTCTGCAACCATCGCAATGCCCATGTGGCCGTGACGGATCAGCGACTTGCCAGAGGTGATCGTGTTCGGCGTGATACCATACTGCGCATCACTCAGTTCAGCGAATGCCATCGCTTCGCGCAGAGCGTTATGCCCTTTCTCGCCAGCGAATTTCTGCAACGCAGGATAGTTTGCCGAGCCTTCGCCGCCCGTGATCACGCTGCGCAACAGAGGCATTTTCCGCCCACACAGTTCGAACATATCCGACAAGATGATCGACGCGGTGCGGTGATCCGCTTGCGCCTGATCCTGAGACTTCTCAGCATCGGTGTAGATTTCTTCAAGCTGCGCACGGGCCTCGACAAACTGGTCCAGCTTGTCGGCAAACTCGGGCATTTTCCACACGTCATCAGTGACAACGGAAAGTTTCTGCTTCCAGAAATCTTCTTCGAAGTCCACCAACTCGAACATGTAGTCATCGACGCCCAGATCAAAGCGCGAATACTTCACCGACGCAGAAACTTCCAGCAGTTTCTTCGGATCAGTGCCGTAGGTGGTATCCCATACCTCGACGCCATCAAT
>WLWF01002978.1_pt1 | contig 11613 bp, 12 predicted proteins | sample 6718331 | NCBI WGS metagenome assembly WLWF01 (sample SAMN12718692, study PRJNA515312) | sponge metagenome | isolation source: marine sponge | host: Mycale hentscheli | place: New Zealand: South Island, Marlborough, Capsize Point | collected 2003-05-01
GTTTGTTCTGTCTCTTTCTTCTCAACAAAACTATCATTACTGCAAGGTAAATATAAATCCTTATAATCTAATTTACTCCCAACTTTGTTAAATACTGCTATATGAGGTTGTATAATCTTTTCAGTTATAGCTGTTCCCATAGCCCACAATCCACGACCTGGTGGAAGAAACTTCATCGTGAATATTCTTTCATACATATCTTGAGCTGACTTTTGAGCTTGCCAGGGATTCCACCCTAATTGATGTGATTCAATCCAATTCATCTGCATTGAATAAGTTCCTTCCACAACCCTTTGCACGGTTTCCCACCATCTCTCATTCTTACCATTCTCTTTTATTCTCGAATAGGTTCTCATGTAAACCAATTCACCTAAACCATTGAAACCAAACGGAGCTTTTCTTCTCTTGTATTTATTGATAAATGTGTCCGTTAGTGTAAACTTTTTCTTCATGTATTTTGCCTCTTTAGGAATTTATTAACTGTTGTGGGATTGTTACCAAATATAAGTATAATATATACTGACCTTTGAATCACTTTTTAAACACAAATATCGGTTCATATTTGTATCCAGCACCCATTACGCTTGATAGCGTTAATTCTATTGTTTTCTCCTGTTTGAATCCCAACTCCTTTGAAATCCTTATTGTCTCTTCTTCGATAAATTTGTACTTTGGAGTATTTGCTATATTGATCAACATATATTTATTACCCTTCAATCCTCTGTAGCAATTCTCAATCGTTTTGTATAAAAATCCATTTATCCATTCATCCTTAGTTGGATACTTGATGTAACTTTGTGTCTCCTCATCTGAATACTTCTCGGTATCAAAATAAGGTGGCGATGTGAAACATAAATCCAGAGATTCTCTATCTGGTTCATAAACTTCACTACCTAATTTATGTAATTCTACCGACTTTGTCAAGTAAAAAAAATCTTTTTTTATCTATATCCTTATATATGAATAATTACAATATTAATATAATGGATATACAAAAAAAACAATACGAAAAAGATAAAAATAAATGAGCTTAACAGGAAAAACAGGACAATATCAAAATCAGGTAAAAGCTTTACCAAGCTTACCTTTGAATCGCTATGAGCGTATATTTAAATTGTTTACTCAACCAACAAATGGTAAAGAGTTTTACTTTTATAATATACTTAACAAGATGGAGTTTCCAGATAACATTGATAGCTCGTTATTAGATACACATAATGTACTTAGTAAACAAGCTTTAACTACCACATCATATGACATATACGGTGATATTCATAGTTGGTGGATTATATATTTGTTGAATAAGGAAACTATCGGCAACAGCTTTTTCGCTGAAGGTGGGCAGCAGCTTACCTTTATTAAACCAAGTAAAAGGGGTTTAATATACCAGCAAATAACTGAAGCCACTTTAAGATAATGGCTACTACTCCAAAACCTATAGATGAAAACTCATTTAGATTTAAATTAAATGGTTCGGAGTTTTATTGTTATTTCTTACTTTCAGGTAATCCTGAGCCTGTAAATCCTAAAGATTTTTTAGCACAAGATTCTAACGAAGGTATATTGCTAACTAAATCATCTATTATAAGTTTAGATATTCATGAAAATTTCTTTGCTCCAGAGATAGTAGGTTCGATTACTATTAATAACCCTTACAATTATATTGAAAATGAATTAATCCTTGGCAGTGAGGGTGAAGGTTATCTACATGTAAGATTTGTAGACTATGAAACTTACGAAAAAGGTAATCAAAATGTAGCTGGTAGTGCTGAACCTGAAGGATTACAATTTCAAGACAATGGATTATTTTATTCATTTATTTTACAAGATGAAAGTAATAGTATTTCTAAAACAGATAGATCTAATAACTTTAAAACTTATGCATTAATAGATAAAAACTTTCATAGGTTAAATAAAGAATCAGAAGCAGGAGCTAGATTTCCTTCTACTAATAATTCATCTGACAATAATAAATCATCAGGTATACCTATAGGTGATATTATTAGAGATGATATCTTTAAAAAGGTTTTTGGTAATGATGATTTAATTGATATTGAGTTTTTTACTCCTGGTAGTCATGTAATTAATGGTAATAATGGTGCTTTTCCTAATTTTATTGAACATATATCTCCAGGTTTGCATTGGAGGTACTCAGATGTTTTAAAATATCTTCTACGTTTTAACTATACAATTTCTGAAGGTCAAGAATTACCCGTTCAACCGTTCTTACAATTTGACAGAGTTACAAGTAAGTATACATATCTACCTTTGGATCATTATTTTAAGAATAACCAAAATTTAACTATTGAAGCAATGGGAATAGGTGATCTTCAAGGTGACCAGAAACAGACAATAGGTGAAAATAAAAGTAACCCTATAAGTAAAACTACTAATTCTGATGATGGACAGTCAGGAGTATTCTTTAATAGATACCAAGGCATGCTCCATAATACTAATTTAACATCACCATTTACAACTTACACTAACGAGTATTTTAATGATTATATTGTTAAAGGTAATGATAGAATATTAGGTTCTCAAAAAAGTAAAGTTATTAAAATCCAAAATGTACAAGAACAATGGAGAACAGCGTTTGTTGATAACTTTAGATGTGTAGGAGGTCCCCCAGAACCGTACATTCCTTTTTACCAAGGTTTAAATAGTCCTTTAAAACCATTTTCGTTACCTAATTACGAATTTAACGATACTCTTAATTTAGTTACTGCACAAATGGTTTCAAACTTAACGTTTTATAATCTTCAATTAACTTTAGATATACCTGGAGATACTATAAGAAGACCTGGTAAATTTATAGATGTATTTAAAGCAGGAGCTGAGGTTGCTGTTTCAGATAGTAAATTATTAGGAAAGTGGTTTATTACAAGCGTACATCATAGATTCTTTAAAGATAAATATCAAAATGTAATTGTTTGTGTAAAGCCTTACGTGGGCCCAGAAAATGTGGGGGATGATGCATCTTTAGATCCAGGTATATTAAACCGACAACAGCAAAGAGGTAGAGGAGGGGGACTTACTCTGCCGGGTCAAAATTATGGAGTCTTACCAGCATAAGTAATAATATAAAATTATGGCAGAATTATTACCAGAAATGATTGTTGAAGATACTAGGTTACGTAATACTGGTAATAGATCAGCATGTATAGATCAACTAGTTAATAATTTAACTAAAGACGTTAATGGTTTTTTTAATGTTAAAGCGCAAGTTCTTAGGTCTCTTTTTATAAACAAAAAACAATTTGAAAATTTAATAGAAAGAGATTGTGATGGTAAGTTAAATGGTCAATTCCAACATAATTATACGGAATCTGATTTAGATTTCATGGAGAACTTTTTAAATATTTTTGAATTAGGTTTAGACCAATTAGAAAAATTTATAGGCATGATTCAATCTGCTGAAGGTCTTTTAAAATTAGATGAATGTACTATTCTTTATTACTTACGCCAACTTCTAAATGGTCCTTTTGCTTGCGCAGCATATGATATATCTAAGTTAGCTTCAGGTGAGAGTATAAATTTACTAGCTTCAGTAAGCGATGGAATAGGTACATTAGGTAATGCTGTAAGGGGTAATATTTCGACTACAGTATATGGTTTAGAGCCATTTAATGCAGCTTTAGATTTATATAATAATCTACCTCCTTATATGCAAGAAAATATACAGGATGCTACTAGAGCAGCTACTAACGTTTTTAACTATAATTTTGAAAATAGTGTTTTTAACGATAATACTTTACCCTTTATAGATAAATTTCCTAAGTTAAGAGTTAACAATGAATTTTCACAAGGCTTTACTGATTTTGCTTCTGCTTGTCTTAATTTAAAAGATATATCTTTGTTTAATGATTTACAAGATATATCAAATAACATCTTTGATTCTATAAAAACAGCTTTAGGACCTGCAGCAAATAAATTATTTGAATTTAGAAAGTTTGTAAATTCTTTTTATATACAAGGTAGTGAAGCATTTACTATATTAAATGGGGTTAATAGATTGTTAATATCTTTAGATAAAACTGAATATACAGTTAAGAATAGAGTGATTCAACAAAAATGCGAAAGTGCTTTAACTAGTATTTTAGGATTTCCAATATCTACAGATGAAACATATGATTTAAAGATTCAGCTAGATGATGGAGTGTATGATTTATATACTTTAAATGGTATATTTGGAGGACCAGAAGGTAGAGCAAATCCCGAAAGTAAGGTTCTTGAAGAGATAGAACAAATACCAGAAGAGAAAATAGATGTATCAGTAGTTAAGAAAGATAAGAAAGATCTTTGCGAGGATAAAGGTGAATGTAAAGATCTTTACTTTTAAACATCAATAACATCCTCATCCTTATCAACCAACGCTTTCATTATATCGTCTCTTGATAGCAGCATCTTAGTTTGATTATCAGCTAAATTAAGTCTTTCCTTACTTTCAACATCTAACTGCTTTACTGCAACCTGTGTTTCGTTTCTTTCTTTAGCAGTATGAAGACGGTTAAGCGTATCAATAGCTGAAGAAGAAGCTTTTATTAATTCAGCTAATGCAGCTACATCTCTATTTTCAGGAGCAGAAGATATATAGTCATTTACGTTATCTACAATGCTAAGAGACTTTTTAATAAGCTTACCAGAATTCTGAATAAGAAAGTCCTCTAAGTCGTCTTTATTTAAAACGCTTTCTTCTACAGGAGCTTTAGCTATCTTATTATTACTCTTTAATTGACTAATAATATCGTTAACAGCTTCGTCTAATTCTTCCGCCATACATATATTTAATCACCACTTGAAAATTTTACATAATATATTATCATACGTATATGGTAGTTAGGTTTAAAAAGACTAATGATAAAGCTGTAATCCCTTCGAAAAATGATGAATCGGATACTGGCTTAGATGTTACTTCGGTTGAAGATAAGGTTATACCTGCACGAGGGTCTGCTGTAGTTGACGTAGGATTAAAGTTTGCTTATATTGATCTCGGGTTCTGGGTAAAGGTTGAAGGTCGTTCAGGTTTAGGATTTAAGCATGGTATTATACCTCACCCTGGTATTATTGATCAAGGTTACCGTGGAGATGCTGGTATTAAGTTGTATAATAATACTGATAAAGATTACGAAGTTAAAGCTGGAGATAGAATTGCTCAGTTTGTAGTTTATAGAAACTATACTGTAGAAGTTTCAGAAGGTGAGATTATGGAATCGAAACGCGGTGAAAAAGGCTTTGGTTCTTCTGGTAAGTAATTATGATTGATTTTGATAAAATTTGGGTTGAGAAATATCGTCCTGCTAAGCTTGATGATATTATCTTAGATGAACGTACTCTTAATATTGTTAAAGAGTTTAAAAATGAAATTCCTAATCTTCTCTTTGTTGGTAATCCCGGTACTGGTAAGACCACGCTTGCAAGAGTTATTGTTAACGATATACTCGGATGTAATTATCTTTATATTAATGCTTCTGATGAGTCTGGTATCGATACTATCAGACATAATATTACTAACTTCGCACAAACTAAGTCATTTGATGGTGGTATAAAAGTAGTAATCTTAGATGAAGCTGATGGACTTACTCCTCAGGCGCAAGCTGCATTGCGTAATACTATGGAGACGTTTGCTAAGTATTGTAGGTTTATTCTTACTGCTAACTACAAGCATAAGATTATACCTGCCTTGCAATCTAGATGTCAGGCTTTAGATATTAAACCTGTAATAGAGTTAGCTGTAAAGCGTTGTTATTATATCCTTAAAAATGAAAAAGTTAAAATATCCGATGAACAAAAGAAAAAATTCGTACAGCTGGTCAAGAGATTCTTCCCGGACTTACGGAAAGCGATTAATGAGCTCCAGAAAAACGTTATTGATTCAGAGCTGTGTATTGCTAGCATTAATAGCGATAACGAGCTGCTCGAAACTGTCTACAAAAAAATAGTAGGTAAGAAGAGTCTTGAAGCTAGAAAGTACCTAATTGAGAATGAAGATAGATTTCAAGGTGACTATGATACTTTGCTAGCTAACTTCTTAAACTATATCTATAATACTAATCTACAAGATGCTCAAAAGAAAGCTTTTATAGCTAATATAGCTGATCATTTGTATAAGAGCGCTTTTGTAGTAGATAAAGAGATAAACGCTTTTGCGTGTCTAGTAAATCTAGAAAAATGTATATAGGAGTTACTCTCCTTTACGAGCCTTTTGCTCTTTCTCGTAACCTTTTTGGAATGCAGCTCCTGCTTGACCCATGAAACCACCTTGTCGAGCTTGAGTAGCAGCTAGCGCTTTACTACTAGCAGTTGCTCCTATTGCGAGTTTAAGCTGCTTTATAGTAATATCGTTAAGTTTTGTTTTCTTTAATCTTGAGTCAGGTGACGCTTCAATATGTGCTGCAAAAAGATCTTCTAATTGAGCAACGTGATTCAAAAGTTGAGACTTTCGCTTTGCTGCTTCATTCTTATCTACACCAGCTTTATACATACCCTTGACGTTATCCTTAACTTGACCTGCTGCAGCTTTTGCACCAGCACCAACTCCAGCAGCGACATCCTTAGCACCAGCTACTGCGTTTGTAGCGGCTCCTTGAATAGCCTCTTTACCGGCTTTCAATACATTTCCAACACCAGATGCAGCATTGCGAATTTTACCTAACAGCTCCTCTAAAACTTCTAACTCCATAGAAGTAGCATTTTCTATTACTAACCGTACTTGATCTACTGTTAAATTAGAAAAATTTTCTTTTAGTTGGGTTGCTTGATAAGCTTGCTCAAGCAGGAGTGAGTCTGAATGTCGTTTCATATTATTATTTAGTAAGCGCTAGGACCTTTTGTTAAATCGCCGAGATATTCGTGTGTGTATGTAGTTGCAGCAGGAGAGGGGGTAGCAGAATCAGACGGAATAGTTGTATTACTATCTGGCAACTCTCTTTCGGAGTTACCATCTCTAGCCTCAGGAGCTTGTGTAGTTTCAGCTTCTTCAGGCTTTATAACAACATCGCTCTTTCTCTTAAACACATCAGGTACAGGAGGAAGATTAGGATAGAATTCTTCTGACTGGCCCAAGTTACTAGGAATAGATACATGATGTGAATATCGCCCTCCACCATCGTCGAGAGCTAAATCTAATACTACATCTAAGGTAGTAGTATCTGCATTAGCAGGGTAGCGTGCTGATGTTGTATCTTTGATACCTACAACTCTTACATGTTGACCAGAATCGATCATTTGCTGCAAAAGCTCTTGTGTATTAGTACCTAAAGATTTAAACTCATCTGAATTTTTAAAGTTATCATTGAACTTAAAAACATCTCCTACAAGAAAGCCTCCACGCTCATACCTTCTCATATAAGATTCATGCAAACTTACAAACTTTTTATCGGCCATATGATTATTTATGCCAACTTGTATAGAATCACACGTTATCTAAAAATTCTTTTACAGTTTTAAACGCTTCAAATACTTTAATATCCTCTTTACTTGCAAGCTTTACTGGTTTCTCATATTCAAATCTATGAGAAGTATGTGCATCAACAGTTTCAATAAAAGAAATACCATCATGATGGACAGGATTATAACGAGGTAGATCAAGTTCGATAAAAATAGCACGTTTAAGAGCATTGCCTAGATCTTTATGATTAACTTCTACTTCGGTGATGAGTTTTCCGACAATCTTCATATCTAATTATATTATAGTTCCTTAATATGAATATGCTACATTAAATATAATAAATGGCTTTGATAAAATTAACAGATACTTCAGTTAGTAATTTAGATGGTAATTCGCTAAAACAAGGGTATCTTTATAAAGATTTATTTTTGGATCTTGAAACATCTGTTTACTACAATAAACAGTTTAATAAATCTACTATACTTAAAGACGCACAAGGTTTATATGATGAGAATGCTGTTCTTAATAGTATAGCCAATATCTTTCTTACAGCGCCTGGTCAAAAAATATTAAGTCCTGAATTTGGTTTAGATTTAAGAAGATATTTATTTGAACCTATAAGTGATTTTAGCGCATTTGCCATTAAAGATGATATACAAAATAGATTACCTTTAATGGAACCAAGACTCGAAATAGAAGGAGTAAGTGTAATTCCAAACCCAGACGATAATGAATATAGAATTAATTTACAAATAAACGTCCCTTCTTTAGATGTATATGGGATCTCAGTGAGATCGGTATTAAATAACAACGGATATATTATATTTTAATTATGGCTACTCCTAATAACAAAGATAACGAATTTTTAGATTTTAGCTTACCGCAGAATGCTTATGTGGCCTTTGACGCGGTGAGTTTAAAAGACTATATAGTAAACAGACTTAATACGAACGAAAAGTTTACAGATCAGAATTACGATGGTAGTAACTTAGCTGCAGTTATAGATATTATAGCTTATTCTTATCATGTACTATTATTCTATTTAAATCAAACCGCTTCAGAGGTTAATTTTGATCAAGCTTCTATCTATGAGAATATGAATAAGATAGTTAAGCTTATTGGTTATAAACCAGCTGGTAAGCAAACTTCTATAGTACCTATAAACGCTGTAGGCTCAGCTAGTATGCCTATAGCAAATTACACTATTAGAAAAAATTCTTACTTCTTAGCTGATGGATTTCAATACAATTTTATTGATGATTACTCTTTTAATAAAACTGAAGCGGGAAGTCAAACTTTAAAGAGTTTAAATGATTCGGTAATTTTATACCAAGGCTCTATAAAGGAATATCCAGATTATACCGCGCAAGGAGAAGAATTTGAGTTGGTTCCTATTGTAGTAAAAAATATAATTGATAATCAAGTAGAAAAATTTATAGCTGATAATACTATTGATGTTTATATAAAAGAAGCGGATAGTAACACATATTATCTTTATAAGGAAGTAGATAGTTTATACCTTTCCGATTCCACTGATAGAGTATATGAGAGACGTTTAAACGAAAACGGGTTTTATGAAATAAAGTTTGGAAGTGGAGTTTTTGGAAAGAAATTAAACGCTGGAGATATAGTTTCTATAAATTACATTCAATCAGATAATACTGAGGGTATTATAAGCAAAAACGTAATAAATGGAGGTAAGTTATTTGTATATGATTCTTTAAGACAAAGACAAATTTTTAACGATACGTTCGCAAATAAAAATGAAACAACATTTATAGATAGTTCTAATTCTTCTTTATTATCTATTAATAATCCTCAAAATTCAACCTCTCTTTCAGATGAAGAAACAGTAGATGAGATAAGAAAAAATGCTCCTAAAGCCTTTTCTTCACAACTACGCTTAGTCAACGAATCTGATTATGAGGCATTTTTAGAAAAGAATCTAGCTAACGTATTAAACAGTATATCAGTAGTAAATAACGATTCGTATATTAATGAATATATACAATATTTTTATGATATATGTGTTGATCCTAATAAGGTAAATAGAGTGCTTATAAATCAAATTAACTTCGCTGATGCTTGTGATTTTAACAATATTAATATTTTTTGCGCACCAAAGTTCACTGTTACTCAAGATAAATTCTTTCCCCCTTATCTTTCCGAATCATTTAAAAATTTAATTGTTGAGACGTGTAAAGAAAGAAAGATGGTTTCAAATACTGTTGTACCAAGAGACCCAATTTATATGGCTTATGGTTTAGGATTTACTAATTCATCTGATTTAGATTTAAATTTACTAAATGAAACTAGTTTATATATTGTTAGAGAGCTTAATAACAAGATTAATAAAAATACTTTAAGTAGTAGAGCAGCTAATTTAATAAGATCGTTTTTTGATCCTTCTAATAATAAATTAGGGCAAACCATTAATTTAAATGAACTGAGCAATGATATACTTTCATTAGAGGGAGTAAAAAGAATATATACAAGAAACGAAACTACAGGTGCTAGTATAGATACCGTTTCTTTTTTAACATTTAATCCTCAGTACGAAACAAGTGATATAACGTTAGTTAATCAGGATGTTACTTTACCATACTTTAAGTTTCCGTACTTATATTCTCCACTATCCTTAACGAATCGTATTAAAGTTGTAGATGAGTAATATAAAAACAGACTATGCTATTTTTGATGTCATAGATTATAAAGGAGAAGCTAAGCTATCTTCTTATAATCTTGATATTACTCCTCTTACTTTTAAAGCGCGTATACCTGAAGATGAGAGTAGGGAGATACCACTAAATAATCGAGAAATAACTTTTGATTTTGGTGACGGTACTTTTGGAACTGCTATAAGCAGTTCTCATGTATACGAATATCCCGGTGAATATACGGTACGTATGATTATACGTGACTGTAAAAATAATTCTATTTTAGCTTCTTATAGTGATTCAGTTCATATTAAAGATTATATAACTAATACCTTTTCACTAAGTATGCCTCCAGGCGATATAGCAGCTACTAAACCTGCTTTAGTCTTATCTGCAAGCGAAATATCTGGTCCTATTACTGTTACATCACAAACACCCTTTTATCAAGATTTTCAAGATATATATTATAGCGTTTCAGGCAGTGATGTTGAAAATTATTTCAATCTATCTCCAAATAAGTTTAATTCATTAAAGAAGTATTTTTCTGTATATGAAAGAAACTACTTACCGACGTTATCTTCTTTTGAGTATGTAGAGTTAGATAAAATATCACTCTCTTCGCAAGATATATATGCTAAATTAAATTTAGATGGAACTACTAAATCTAAATATGTAGATCATCACATTCAAATTCCATTAAAAGAATTATTTAATTATTGTGATTATCCTGAATTTGATTGTAATAGACACGGAGCAGCTAGATTAGCATTAGAATTACAGACTGATTTATTTAGTGCTTCTGTTTCAAGTAATGATACTGATATGGCTTTTCAAAATAGAATATCATTAGCAGATTTTACAGCCGCAGCTGGAACTACTACCTTTAAAACACAATATGTTTTTAGAAGTTTAGGAGATTCTCCATTTCATGTAGGTCAGAAAGTCAAGGTCAATTTCGTAAATCAAGCTGGAGCTCCTAATACTGGTGATGGTTTCCAAACAAAAGTTATTACAGGTATAACTTATATTCAAGATGCTACTGGCGATCAGTATAAATTAGATATAACATTTGATAGTGCTATTACTACATCAGTAGGAGGAGCTGCTAATACACCAAAAGATGGAGATGTTTATGATGTAACTATAACTCACGGAGGTTTTGCTGGTGGAACTATTACAAATACATTTTCAAGTGCTTCATTAGTATTAAGTGTTGTTGGATCTCCACAAGGTTTAGATTCTAAACCAAGACCTTATCAAACTTATTCAACAGAGGAATACAATGGTTCAGGTGTTGGTATTACTAACCACCAACACGCAGTTTCTATTGAACCAAATTGTAGTGGTGTATATATTGCTTACCCTAATGCTGTTTTATCATCAAATGCTCAATTAACTAGTGCTTCAACTATTAGATTAAGACATAATGATATAGATTTAACTAATAGACCAGTTCCATATGATTCACCATTAGCTTATGAGAGATTAATGATGACTATGGGTAATTCAGGATATAAAATTAATGCTATAAATCCAAATGTTGCTTCAAGTGCTGACCAACAGAGCAGT
>WLWF01002979.1_pt1 | contig 11605 bp, 14 predicted proteins | sample 6718331 | NCBI WGS metagenome assembly WLWF01 (sample SAMN12718692, study PRJNA515312) | sponge metagenome | isolation source: marine sponge | host: Mycale hentscheli | place: New Zealand: South Island, Marlborough, Capsize Point | collected 2003-05-01
AAATTACACCGCGAAAAAGAGCCTCTCGACTCTTTAGTTTCTCAAAACTCATATGTCCTTAAAAACATTAAGACAGTTAAGACATTAAGACACGTATGTAAACTTAGGTTCGGCTCGAACCGACCACCAAAGGCGATAGACTTTGATACCTGTTCTTCCTCCTAAAATACTAGGATAAAAAAAAAAGGAGGCTTACGCCTCCCGTGATCAAACTTTTATTTTTAACAATGAAATAATTCCTCGCAATAATCCTCAAGTCCTATTGAATCTTGATAACTTGCAACTTGACTAGAACCGCCCCAAGAACCCTCAACCGTTTTTGTAACTGTGTTAATGTAGATATTCGGACCACCGAAAGCAACTAATAACTCAGCCCCTTTAAATGATTTATCTTGGTTACAAATCCAGTTAATATCAAGAACGCCCTCAAACCAATCGGACACCGTTGGTTCTTCTTCACCGTCTAAGTCGTAATCTTCAGCTTTTAACCCTAAGCGTAACTCATTAGCATAACCCCAGACTATATCTTTTAATTCTTTATCCATCATTTTATTTGCTCCCTTTTATTTAATTAATACAAATTCGAAATGAGACTTTACAAATTCTTTTTCTTTTTCCGATGCTACCTCTTTGAAATGAGGATTTAAAAAATAATCTTCTATCGGATTTTTAGCCCTTGCTTTATCAATTTTTGCTTTATGTTTATTTTTCATTTTGTTACCTCTCTAGTTAGTGAATCTTAATTATAACATTAGTTTACATATTATAATAAACTAAATTCTACCTTTTCAGTACTCAAGGCGATAGACTTTGATACCTGTTATCCTCCTTTAAAATAAAAAAGGATCAAACAGGCCAAAGCCCATTCGATCCTCCCACAGGAAACCTTATGCATAAAAGTATATTATGGCCAATGGTAGCAATGGCAGAAGCATTGCAATGGTTATTAAAGTCCAGGACCTGATGGTCAAGCGTCTTTCCATTTCTTCATAAGTTTCATCTTTCATTTTGTTACCTCCTCCTTAATATTGTTATAAGCTTTCCATACATTAGCTTTATGTCTTTCTGTGCTTTCTTCATCCCCCGTATCGTGATTCATTTCATAATATTCTACTGCTACTAATAACAAATTTAAGCTTGCTTCCATGTTTTTTTCTGCTATATCCATAATATTTAAAGGGGGGATTTCCCCCCCAACCCTTAATTAGTGTAAGTTAAAAAGATGTCCATTAATTCTTTATCAGATACTCCTAGTTGTTTGTTAGGGTGCATGAGTTTGCAATTCTCATCATGATCAATACCTTTCCAAGCGTGTAGGATTTCATGTAGCACTACTGCAAGGTCTGATGTAGACCTTTCAGTTATCCACATTTCACAACCTCCCAATGTTGCACAACCTAAAACATCTTCATCATTTTCTGCGACCCGTACTGAAATTCTCGGCATATTAGGTACAAGCTTTTTAACCCTGTAAATAATATCTATGATTTCTCTTCGCATTTTATACACTTGATCATTCATACGCTTACTGTGTATCTTGCGATTGTTGGTTGTTGTTACAGTTCTTCTCATTTGTTTTCCTTATGTAAGCAGAAAGTACTGCCATGCCGTTATTATAACAAACTTTACATATCCAATCAAACCCCACGCCCCCCCTATGCACCACTTTACAATCACAAATATAGAATGCTATATACATACTAATTTGCACAAATAATCCAAATATTTTAGAATACCAGGAGGGGTACCCCCTTACTTTACGTATACCCCCCGGTACCTAAATAAAAGGCCAATCAAAAAAATATTTCGCAAAAAATTCTCAAAAACGCGAATGGTTCTCACTACCACATTAACTAGCTAAAGGTCGTATACTACGGTTATGCACAATATATCTATATACATAATGTTTTTTCTTTTACTTTTTGGTCATTGCCTTTCTTTAATTAGTTAGTTATACTCAGATTTTCTAGCTGCAAAATTAAACATAAGGTGTAACAGCGAACACGTGAGTAAAATAAGCATACCCCAATTAACCCCCGCGGAAGAATCTGATTTGATTGATCCGGTTAGTGTCATGCCTGAAGTTGAGGCGGACATCCCGATGCCTAAATCTAAAAAAGAGGCTATTCCTGAAATGACTTCTGAACGAGAATTAAAAATAAGGTCTACCACTATTAAAGAACTCGCTGACATTAATGGCGAAGATATTACGCCATCTAAAGAACACCAAGAACAAGCTCAAGAATTAGCTCGCGAAATGATGACAAACAAAAAGCTCAAACCAGAGTTTTCTAATTATCCAAATGAAACCATGGCATTTCTTGCTGGCATAGTAGGACAAACTAATTCGATGATTGTCGAAGAACTAGCAGATTTAAAACTTTTTGTAGTTAACAACTTTGTTCAACTAGCAGCGATGGCTAAGAACGATCGAGATAAACTAGCCGCACTTCGAGCTATAGGTGAGATTGATGGTGTCGATGCATTCAAGAAGAAAACTGAGATTACCCATATTACCAAGTCTGGTGATGAGCTGGAGAAAGAACTTCGCGAAACAATAGAACAACTTAAGGGGACTATTGTTGAAGGAGAAGTTATCAGGGGCGAAGATGATAAGTAAACAAGATTTAGGTTTACTAGAAAAAGCTTTGCCTCAGATGCCGGATAAAGAGAAACGCAAAAATCTGGCTTTACTCCAGCAATACCAGAAAGAAATGAAGAAAGAAGTTGGGGTAGAATCGTTTTTAGACTTTATTAAATATGTTTATCCTGGCTACATTATAGGTGCACATCATAGGCATCTAGCAGAAATCTTTCAAGACATAGCAATAGGTAAGAAAAAAAGAGTAGTAGTTAACATTGCACCAAGACATGGTAAAAGTGAGATGATAAGTTATCTTGCACCCGCTTGGTTTTTGGGTAAGTACCCAGCTAAAAAAGTAATTATGGCTTCTCACACAGCTGACTTAGCAGTTAACTTTGGTAGGCGAGTAAGAAACTTAGTCGGATCAACACCTTACAAGGAGATATTTCCAGATGTCGAACTTCAAGCAGACAGTAAATCAGCTTCTCGCTGGGGCACTAACTATAATGGTGAGTATTTCGCTATTGGTGTGGGGGGTGCTTTGGCAGGTCGCGGTGCTGATTTATTCATTATTGACGATCCTCATTCAGAGCAGGACGCTAAACAAAATAGGGCAGATGTTTTCTTACCAGCGTGGGAATGGTTTCAATCTGGTCCTATTCAGCGGCTTATGCCTGGTGGTGCTATTATTGTTGTTATGACAAGATGGTCTAAATTAGACCTGACTGGACAAATAATGGACCAAATGACTAAGAATGATGAGGCAGAACCTTGGGAAATAGTAGAGTTTCCAGCTATATTAACTGATAAGAAAGGACAAGAACGCGCATTATGGCCGGAATTTTGGGAACTAGAAGAATTACAACAGAAACGCAGTGTATTAGATGTACGATATTGGAACGCTCAGTACTTACAGAACCCAACTTCTGAAGAAGGGGCACTTATTAAACGAGAATGGTGGAATATATGGGAAGAAGAAAACCCTCCTGCTTGTGAATTTACTATAATGACGTTAGATGCCGCTCAAGAAAAAAATAATAGAGCTGATTACAACGCATTAACTACTTGGGGTGTCTTTTTTAACGAAGAAACAAATAATTACGCTATAATACTGTTAAATGCTATAAAGAAAAGACTAGAGTTCCCAGAATTAAAACAATTGTGTATTGAAGAATACCAAGATTGGGAGCCAGATGCTTTTATTGTAGAAAAAAAATCCAATGGTGCAGCGCTTTACCAAGAATTTAGAAGAATGGGTATTCCAGTGGGTGAGTTTACTCCGGGGAAAGGCCAAGACAAGATAAGTCGGGTAAATGCTGTATCTGATTTGTTTAGCGGGGGTGTTGTATGGGCTCCCGATAGACGATGGGCACACGAGGTTATAGAAGAATGTAATGATTTTCCATCAGGGGCAAATGATGACTTGGTGGACTCAACAACTTTAGCTCTCGCAAGATTTAGGCAGGGAGGGTTTATAAAATTACCTTTAGATGAAGAAGATGAAATAGAAATGTTTAAAGGTCGCGGACAAAAGAGGTTATATGCACTATGAAAAAATTAAAACGAAGACTAAAAGCTATTCAAGACTATTTGTATGTGGTATGGTACAGAATTACCCGAAAAGTAGAAGAAGTCATTGATAAAATGAGGAGTAAATAAAAATGGCTGATGTAGATAAAGGTTTATATGCAGCACCCGTTGGAATAGAAGAAGCAGCAATTGATGAACAAGCTATTGAAATAGAAATAGAAGACCCTGAAAAAGTTACTATTGGTATAGGGGACGCTGAAATAGTTATTGACCCTGATGCAATGGGAGATGAGGAGTTTAATAAAAATTTAGCTGAAGAACTTTCTGATAAATACATGGCTGAACTTTCTTCTGAATTACTAGAAGATTTTACTAATGACCTTAACTCAAGAAAAGACTGGTTAGAAACTTATGTTGATGGCTTAGAACTACTTGGTCTTAAAATTGAAGAACGATCTGAACCATGGGAAGGCGCATGCGCTGTCTATCACCCACTACTCTCCGAAGCACTTGTTAAATTCCAAGCTGAAACAATGATGGAAACTTTTCCAGCTGCAGGCCCTGTGAAAACTTCTATTATTGGTAAAGAAACTGATGAGTGTATTGAAGCTGCTCAACGTGTACAAGAAAACATGAACTACCAACTAATGGATTGTATGCCAGAGTACCGACCTGAACATGAAAGAATGTTATGGGGTTTAGGTTTAGCAGGTAACGCATTTAAAAAAGTTTATTATGATCCAGCGTTAGAACGCCAAGTATCTATATTTGTTCCAGCTGAAGATATGGTGGTACCTTACGGTGCATCTAACTTAGAAACAGCTGAACGTATAACTCATGTTATGCGTAAAACAGAACAAGAACTTCACACCTTACAACACCTTGGTTTTTATCGAGACGTAGAACTAGGCGAGCCTGACTATGACCTAGATGAAGTAGAGAAAAAAATTGCAGAGCAAATGGGTTTTGATGCTACTAATGATGATCGTTATAAAATATTAGAGATGAACGTCAACCTTGATTTAGAAGGTTACGAAGACGAAGATAAAGATGGCAAAACTGGAATAGCATTACCTTATATAGTTACGATCGATAAGGGCACACAAGAAGTATTAGCTATTCGTCGTAATTGGAAACAAGAAGACAGTCAACAAAAACGCCGTGAACATTTTGTTCATTATGGCTATATTCCAGGATTTGGTTTTTATTGTTTTGGTTTGATTCATTTGATTGGAGGCTTTTCCAAATCAGGAACAATGTTATTAAGACAATTAGTTGACGCAGGTACATTATCAAATCTTCCAGGCGGTTTTAAATCTAGAGGCTTACGTATTAAAGGTGATGATACACCAATTGGTCCAGCAGAGTGGAGAGATGTAGACGCGCCGGCTGGCACACTGCGTGATAACTTATTACCACTTCCGTATAAAGAACCAAGTCAAGTGCTTGCTGCTTTGATGGATAAAATTATTGATGAAGGTAGACGCTTTGCTTCTGCTGCAGATATGAAAGTATCTGATATGTCAGCTAACTCTCCAGTAGGTTCTACACTTGCTATTCTAGAAAGAACACTGAAAGTAATGTCAGCAGTTAATGCTCGTATCTATTACTCAATGAAGAAAGAGTTAGGATTACTTAAAGGTTTAATTAGAGATTACACAGACCCTAATTATAAATATGACCCTGCATCAGGAACACCAGGAGCTAAACAAGATGACTACGACAAGGTTAATCTAATTCCTGTAGCTGACCCTAATGCTGCAACTATGGCACAGAAGGTTGTTCAGTATCAAGCAGTTATGCAATTAGCTCAACAGAATCCAGACATCTATGACTTACCAGAACTAAACAAACAGATGCTAGACGTATTAGGAGTTAAGAATGCAGAAAAACTTATACCTAATAAAGAAGATATTAAGAGTGCTGCACCTGTAACAGAGAATATGAATATTATTAATGGTAAGCCAGTCAAGGCATTTTTAGAACAAGACCATGAAGCACATATTCAAGTTCATATGGCATTTATGCAAGACCCTCAAGTACAACAAATGGTAGGTCAAAGCACAAAAGCTGGGTTAATTACAGCTGCTATGGAAGCTCATATTGCAGAACACATTGCATTCCAGTATAGATTAGAAGTTGAGAGACAACTAGGTGTACCATTACCTCCAGTTGAAGAACCTCTACCAAGAGATGTTGAGAATGAAGTAGCTAGACTAACAGCTGAAGCTGCACAGAAAGTATTACAAAGCAGTCAACAAAAAGCTCAACAAGAAGAACAACAGAAACAAGCTGAAGACCCAATACTTCAAATGCAAAAAGCAGAACTTGAAATCAAACAACAAGAGTCTCAAGCTAAGGGTCAGAAGATGATGGCAGATGTTCAACTTGAGAAAGAGAAGTTTGAGTTTGAAAAACAGAAAGCAATGGCAGATGCCCAACTAGAGCAAGCTAGACTTAAATCTCAAGAGTCTATTGCAGGAGCTAAGATTGGAGCTGAAGCTGAACTTAAACAAAAAGATGCCACAGCCAAAGAAGTATTAGAAGGCGCAAAATTAGGAGCCGCAGCTATTAACAAAGAAAAAGATGTTCAACTGCGCTTAAAAGAATCTGAGATGCGAAATGATGCTATGTTAAAGATGACTCAACTGAATCAACAGGCGAATCAAAAGAGACAAGAGCAGAATAACGCACCTAAGACAAACGAGAACCAACCCAATAATGGAGAAAATAACTAACCGAAAGGAAAATTATGTCACAGACTGAAACGCTCGTGCTTCTAGCATCCCAGGTAGAAGAGAGACGCAAAGTAGTATTAGATGATTTGGGACTAGGGGTGAGAAGCCACGAAGCATATGTATCAGCAGTAGGAGAAATGGCAGGATACATGCGCGTACAACAACTAATAGCTGAACTTATACAAGCTAATAAGACAGAAGATGCTGCTTTTGAAAGTAGTCCTACTGATAGTGTTGTTAAGAAGGAGGGCAAATAATGACTATTGCAACTCCAACCAAACAAATAGTCTCCAGTTCTGGAGCACCTATTAAAACTAAAAACACAACTACCACTGAAGGTACGAAAGTAAGTGAAGCAGAAGCTAAAGCAAAACTAGCGTCTCAACTTCCTGACGTTAAAGGATACCGTTTATTATGTATGGTACCTCAAGCTGAAGAAGCTTACGAAAGTGGTTTGATTAAATCAGACGAAGTTAAAAGAGTCGAGGAGCATTCAACAGTATGTTTGTTTGTTATGCAACTTGGAGATTTAGCTTATCAAGATAAGGATAGATTCCCATCAGGTCCGTGGTGTGCTGAAGGAGACTTCATTATCACTCGTGCTTACTCAGGAACTAGAATTAAAATTCACGGAAAAGAATTCCGCATTTTGAACGACGACATGGTTGAAGCGGTGGTCTCTGACCCTCGTGGCTATGAACGCGCATAAGGAGAAATAAAATGGCTGAAATTATAAATGAAATACCAGACGAAGTAGAAATGGAAGGTGAAGAACTGGAGGTAGATTTAGACGCTGCTAAGAAAGATAGTGATGGTAAAAAGTCTACTGCAGATGTTGAAAGAGTAGAACAAGAACCTAAAAAGACTGAACCAGAGTTAGAGTTGGAAGTAGAAGATGATACTCCAGCTGAAGATAGAGGCAAAGAACCACTACCTGATGAAATTAAAAAAGAGGTAGAAGAAGATACACTCGAAGGTTACTCTGAACGTGTTAAACAACGTATGGCGCAATTGAAGAAAATGCATCATGACGAAAGACGTGAGAAAGAAAGAGCCGAAAGAGAAAGACAAGAAGCCGTTGCTTATGCTCAAAAAGTTGCAGACCAGAATAAAAAATTACAGACTACATTAAGTACAGGAGAGCAAGACTATATTAAAACTGTAGTTGCAGCTTCTGAATCTGACCTTAAAATTGCTAAACGTGATTATAAAGAGGCATATGAATCTGGGGACACAGATAAAATAGTTGAAGCACAGACTGCTATGAATACTGCTCAGATGAAACTAGCACAAGCTAGTGGTATGAAACCTCAATATAACGCTGGACAAGAAGCCGAAAAAGAGGTACAGTCTAGTCAACAACAAGTACAACCACAAGTTGCTAAACCAGACGCGAAAGCGCAAGCATGGCAAGAAAAAAATACTTGGTTTGGTAAAGATGAAGAAATGACTTCATTAGCTTTAGGTGTACATGAAAAATTAGTCAGGAGTGGGTTAAGTCCTACAAGTGACGAATACTACCATCGAATCGACGAGACGATGCAAAAACGGTTCCCTGAAAATTTTGGGGAAGAATCGTTGGAATCGGATAAACCCGCCCAACGCAAAAAACCATCTAATGTGGTTGCACCGGCAACGCGAAGTACCGCGCCAAAGAAAGTACGACTAAGTAAGACTCAAGTAGCATTTGCGAAAAAGTTAAAACTTACACCGGAACAATACGCAAGAGAGATGATTAAATTGGAGAACGCAAATGGATAAGGTAAAAAGAACAGCAAGAGATGTAGAAACAAGAGAAGAAACACCACAAACATGGTTGCCCGCTAAACTCTTACCAGATTTTAAGAAAACAGCTGGGTGGACATATAGATGGATTAGGGTTTCTCTGTTAAATGAACCTGATAACATGAATGTATCTTCAAAAATGCGTGAAGGCTGGGAACCGGTAAAGCATGCGGATCACCCAGAAATCGTTTTAAAAGCAGACCCCAACAGCCAATTTAAAGAAGGCGTTGAAGTTGGTGGTCTATTATTATGTAAAGCTCCTCAAGAGTTGATGGACCAAAGAAAAGCCTATATAGCTGAAAAGACAAGGCAACAAACGGAAGCTGTAGATTCACAATATATGAATCAAAGTGACCCACGTATGCCTAAGTTTGCTGAAGGACAAGAAAATGGTCGTCGATTTGGAAAGGGGAAATAAAACTTAGGAGAAACAATCATGGCTACAACAGCTACACCTTACGGTCTTAAAGCCGTAAACCATGTAGGTGGTACACCCTATGCGGGGTCTACTCGCCTATTGCCGATTGCTTCTGGATATGCGTCGAATCTATTTAATGGACAAGTTGTTCAAATAGAAACAGACGGAACTATTGGATTAGTTACCACTTTTGGTGTTGGCGTTATTGGCGTTTTTGTAGGTTGTACTTACACAGACCCTAATACACAACAACTAACATTCAATAATATGTGGCCTACAGGCCTAGTCGCTGCAGATGCGAAAGCATACGTTATCGACGATCCAGATGTAGTATATATGGCACAAGCGGACGGCCCAGTAACTCAGGCTGACTTAGGTCAGAACACTGAATTTGCTGCGGCTCAATCAACATCAACAGGCGTTTTAATTAATGGTAACTCAACTTCAGCAGTAGAATCTACTACAGCTGTGACAGCAACATTACCGTTCAGAATCGTTGACTTTGTTGACAGTCCTACTTCAACTGTGGGTGATGCATTTACTGACGTATTGATTAAATTCAATGCTGGTATTCACTCATATAACAACGCTGATGGCGTATAAATTAAGGAGATAAGAAATGGCTATTTCAAGAGCACAGCTCCTTAAGGAGCTATTACCGGGCCTTAACGCATTATTCGGTTTAGAATATGACCGTTATGGCGAAGAGCATAAAGAGATTTACGAAACTGAATCTTCTGACCGTTCTTTTGAAGAAGAAACAAAACTGTCTGGCTTTGCTAACGCACCAGTCAAAAACGAAGGCGCAGCTATTGCATATGATAATGCACAAGAAGCGTTTACATCACGTTACAACCACGTAACAATTGCTTTAGGTTTCAGTCTAACTGAAGAAGCGGTTGAAGATAATCTATATGATTCATTATCAGCTCGTTATACTAAAGCGCTTGCACGTTCAATGGCTAACACAAAACAAGTTAGAGCAGCTAATGTTGTTAATAACGGTTTTAATGCAGCCTATACAGGTGGTGACGGTGTACCTCTATTCAGTGATGCACACCCGTTAGTTTCAGGTGGCACTAATAGTAATACACAAGATACACCAGCTGACCTCAGTGAAGCATCATTAGAAAACGCAGTGATTCAAATCGCAGCATGGACTGATGAAAGAGGTTTATTAATTGCAGCTAAACCACGTAAGTTGGTAATTCCACCAGCATTACAATTTGTGGCTACTCGTATATTAGAAACTCAACTTCGTGTTGGTACTGCTGATAACGATATTAATGCAATGTATACAAACAGCTCTATTCCAGAAGGTTATACAGTAAACCATTATCTAACAGATACTGATGCTTACTACTTAACCACTGATGTACCTAACGGTATGAAGCACTTTGAAAGAACTGCTTTAACAACTTCAATGGATGGTGATTTCGATACAGGCAACGTAAGATATAAAGCCCGTGAAAGATATTCATTCGGTTGGAGTGATCCACTAGGTATGTGGGGTTCACCAGGTGAATAAGTAGTTTTCATAGTTCTACTTAAGCACCACCCTGAAAAGCCCGGCTCCTCTCTGCTGGGCTTTTCTCTATTTAACACTCATGAAAATCCTTATTGCGAGCATTTACCATTCAGTTACAATCTAGGTGTAACTAACCAAGGAGAACTACTATGTGGACTAAACCCGCTGCAACTGAAATGCGTTTCGGTTTTGAAGTAACAATGTACGTAATGAACAAGTAATACATGTATTACAACGTTTAAATTTAAGGGGCTTAGGCCCCTTTTTTTGTAGTATAATCATGGGACATATAATTAAAATTTACATGGAACACTAAGATGGCATCTAATAAAATTCACCTAGGCAACACAAAAATAGTATCTGACTCAGAAGCCCCTGAAGGTACTGTAATAGCAACACCCACTAAATCAGGAACTATAGCACTTCTTTCAGATGTTGGAGAGGGCGCGTCACCTGTAGATACTTATACTAAAACTGAAATAGATGCACAACAGGCAAAACAAAACCACGACATAGCTGATAACCATGCATCGACTCAGACCAACTCAAATAGAATTACTAAAAACGAAGAGGATATAGCGGCATTAGAAGCTAGACCTATCGGTGGCGAAACTGTTGATGCTTACACTAAATATGAAGTAGATGCTCAACAAAGTTTACAAGATATAGAGATTGCAAAGAATGCAGAAGCTATTTCAAATATACCAGCACCTATAAGTACATATAGTAAAGACCAAATAGATGCTCAACAACAAGCACAAGATGATGTAACTGCTACAAAAGCAAATAAAATTGATGTTTATACTAAAGCTGAAGTAGATGCACAACAAGCAGAACAAGATGCAGAAATTGTTAAAAAAGCAGATGCAAAAGATGCCTTTCCTGAAGCACCAGAAGATGGTGAGACATATGCCCGTAACAATAAAACATGGGTGTCTATTAGTGAAACTTCAGGTATACCTGATGCACCTGTTGACGGCAAAATGTATGGTAGAAAAGATGGAGAGTGGGATGCTGTAGCT
>WLWF01002980.1_pt1 | contig 11597 bp, 5 predicted proteins | sample 6718331 | NCBI WGS metagenome assembly WLWF01 (sample SAMN12718692, study PRJNA515312) | sponge metagenome | isolation source: marine sponge | host: Mycale hentscheli | place: New Zealand: South Island, Marlborough, Capsize Point | collected 2003-05-01
AACTTTTTTATTGTGGGTAACACCTCATCATAGGTTGAAATTTGAGGGCAATCACCTAACTTACCTAAAGAATCAATACCACCAACCCCTCTATTGGTAGTTTTTAAAATAAATTCCCATAAAGGCTCGGATAGACAAACACAATTACTCATTGAATTAAAAAGATTACATAAAAGAGTGGTCCCACTTCTAGGCAAACCAATTATAGTAAAATTAGTACTTTGCATTTTGTTTTTCTTTGAATTTAACATCCCACGCAGACTGTTCTATAGGACTTAACCCATTATACCAATCTTTAAAGTCACCACCTTTGATTTTTAGGTATTTTTCCCACACTCTATCTTTTAATTGTTCTATAATTACGTTGTTATTTATAAACATTAAAGGTCTATTCATCATATTAGTTTTTATATGACAAATATAGTAAAAAATTATTAAAAAACACACATATTTATAACTAATGAGAGAAATTATTAAAAATATCATTAAAGAGGAACTATTAAAGGAAGAAAAAGTTGTAAATTTTGACAAACCTAACAATAATTTTGTTGTTATAGCTGGTGGACCGGGTGCTGGTAAGAGTTTTATCACACAAAACCTAATAAATTTAGATAATGTTAAAAATTTTAATGTAGACCAGGTTAGAGTTATGACAGCAAAAAAATTATGGGGTGATGAATGGGAAGAAAACATATCTACACCAGAAGGATATCAAAAAATACTTGATATGACCTTTACAACGTCTGACCCACGTAATAAAACAGTTAAATTCCTTAAAAGTTTCTTGGAATACGAAAGAAACCAACCAGTAAATGTTGTTTATGATGCTGGGGGTGGCCAAGAACAGGTAATGAGAGATGTTCACAAGTTAGCTAAAGATAATGGGTTTAACACAACACTTGTTTATGTTAGAACACCACTAGAGTTAGCTCAAATGAGAAATGATGAACGCCCAAGAAGTCTACCAAACGATATGGTGGCACAGTACCACCAGAAAGTTAAAGATAATATGAGAAATATGATTCCCATTTTTGACAATGTGTGGACTGTGGATAATAAAGAACTTATAGATTTATCTGATAGACCATCAGACAACATAGAAAAAATAAAGTAAGAAATAACTACCTAGTCTTAATAACCTCAAACTCAATTTCAGGATAATCTTTCATGGTGTCAGTTACGGAGTTAATGTGTTTGTCCTTATCTTCCCAGAACTTTACAGATTTACAATTTTTATATCTATCTAAAATTTTTCTAACACGATTACCTTTATTTCGGTCATCATCATCAATTAAGTAATAATCCTCAAACTCATAACCCAATTTTTTAAGTAGGGTATTTAAAGAATCTTTAACCTCAACAATCCTATTAGATAGTATTAAAAACAACCCATCAGGGTCATAGTCTAAAGCTTTAAGATAATCTTGTTTAGTTTTTTCTATTAATTTAAAATTTAATTTTGGGTCTAGACTTTCTTTCTGGTCTAGATATTCTATGGTTTCTTGGTAGGGTAACTTCACAATTGTATTGTCAAAGTCAAATAGGTATATATTCATACAACAAAGATACGATTTTTTTTTAGAGTAATCTATTAATCTTAACTTTAATTTTTTTGAATGGAGTAGGTATTTATTTAATATGAAGAATCTATTTGAAATATCCCCTGAAGAAAATAATAGGATTAAGACCTTACATGAAAATTATAAAATTGTTCATGGTACTACTAGTTTGTTAAATGAACAAACAAATAGAAAACTTAAAGGTGTTGTAAAAGACAAAGAAACAAAAGAACCAATACCGTTTGCTAATATATTTGTAACGGAAAATAATACAAATGGAACCACATCTGATAATGACGGTAAGTTTGAACTTACAGGGATAAAACCAGGACAAACAGTAACTATAAGTTTTGTCGGATATACCAACAATATCCTTACTGATGAAATAATAACAAATAGCCAATCTAATCCAACAGTAGAATTTTTTCTAGCACCGGGGACACAGTTAGGTGACGTAGAGATAAAAGCAGAAAGAGAAAAAGTTGTTGGGTGCATGGACCCAAAAGCCAAAAACTACAACCCAAAAGCTTGGATTGACTGTAAAGGTAAAGAACATAACATAAAGTATAATGTTGACGATAAAACCAGAGAGGCTGAATTGGTGGTTAATTTTGACGAGACAGACAAGTCTTGTTGTGAATATTATGAAGGTTGTTTAGATAAAGATTCAAAAAACTATTACAAAAAGAACGAAGAGTTATTAAAAGTTGAAAAAGGTGGTAAAGAAATTAAAGCTTGTAAAGGTTGTTGTGAAAAATATACTGAAGGTTGTAAAGACCCATCAGCACTAAACTATGACCCTAACGCTGATAGACAATCTCAAGAAGAAGACATAGCTGTTGGGTGTAAGTACCCAGCAGACCAGAGAGAAAGGGGTGAACTAATAACTAAAAATTTCCAAGAGTATTATATGGATAATTTGGTTAGTGCGGTTATAAATTTATATACTAATGAAAAAGGTAGAGATAGTAGAAACATTAAAAAATTATTTGGTAACCATAAAATAGATAATGTAGTACCTTCACCTTTAAGAACAGGTAACGGAGATTGGGTTGGTTTTAGTATTCCGATACAAGCAGACACTGAAAAAATTAAAAGAATTAGAGAAAAAATTTCAGTAACTAAAAATAAAAACAAAAAACAAAAACTAGCACAGAAGATAAAAGAATTAGAAAGTTCAAAGATGGAAATTTCTGTTAGGTTTGGAAAAAATTTAAGGGACTTACTTACATTTAATAATTATAAAGAAGGTCCTGAAGTTTATATTAGGCCAAGAGGTAGTAATAAAAGAGGTAAAAGGGTTTATGTTGGACCAAAAGCGTTTAACCAAAAAGCACTTACAAAATTAGTATCTTTCTTACAAGCTTTAAACAAACAACGTGATTTGGTACCAAAGACCACTTCGGATTTCGAAGAGTAAAAGAAACATATTATTTTATTTATCGTATACTAATAAGAGACAAAAGTAATAAAACATTTAACCCAATAAAGTTTGTACATTTAAAAAAATTTTATTATCTTTGTAGTATAATTTAACCCATCGTCTAACTAAATAAAAAATAAAATTATGAAAAAATTCCTCCTACCACTTCTTACTGTTCTAGTTATCTTTACTTCATGTGAAAAAGAAGATGATTTGTTTACACCAGTAAACCCACCAAATACAAATACTAATATGAACAATACTGATACTACAACCATCAATAATACTGATACTACAACTACAAATAATAATGGTGTTACTGTTTTACCACCATCACAAACATTCCCTTTTGCTTTTAGTTATGGTTTGACTCAGGGTTATGATGTAACGAGAGCGGAGTTTGATATTAATTGTTCTGAACAAACTACATTACCAGCAGATATCTCATATTCTTTTGTGAGTACAGATTACTTATCACCAGTAGCTGGTGAAAAACAATACGGTAACGGTTTAATAAAATTTTATGATGGACCAGCTAGTCCGGTAATTGGTGGGGTAGGAATGCAAGGAAAATTCGCGACAACCACTTACCCAATGAACAGTAACCACTGGCCAGCTCACACTGTAACTGGTGGGGAAGAAATGATGTTAAACTACATCAAGTCCTATAGTTACACACCAGGTATTTTAACTTTAGATTTATTATCATACGCGTGTGGTGGTGACATAGTAGAATGGACAGTAGACTTAGTAGTTACAGAATACAGTGATGGTACAATTGAGTTATCAATTGACCAAGGACCAAACACAACATTGGATGGTCAGATTACTTGGGACTCACACTTAAAACTTACCTTACAGAAGAACTTCTAAAAGTTTAAAAAAATTATAGTCGGTTAATATATCCCAAATCAAAAGTTTGGGATATTTATTTATAACATGTTACGCACCCTGTGCGTTTATTTATAAATAAAATGAAATATATTAATTAATTTATGGCCAATTATAATTGCACCCAACTGGGCTGTGTCCAAGACCCAACTGGTATTTACCCAGACCTCCAATCCTGTCAATCCGCATGTGTCGGATGGGGATGTCCACCACAATTAACAACAAATACAAATATTATCTTTGCTTATGATGGTTCCGGGTCGTATATGAACTCAGAATCACGTTTGGGGATGTTTAAATCTGCAACTGCATGGACAGAAACTTTAGCACAAGCAGGTTGGGTTGGTACCGCGGACCATACTATCATGCCATGGAGCGGTATAGATAACCCTGGAACGATACCTCAAAATATTAACACTCCGTCGGGGATGATGACTCTTAACACTTGGATGAATTTAGCTGAAGACTGGTTATTTTGGGGAAGTATACCATATGTCTTCACCAACCAACTTAATGGTACACGAAATATACCAACAAATTTATCAGACATGTTATATAATGGGAGTATACCAAGCCAAGGTGGTGAGATTCCTCTAGCTGTACAACAACAATACTTTAGTAAATATGACTGGAGAGATAATATGGCGGTTACTGGAGCAACTTATCCTTCAGTCCCTACACTTGTAGTTTGTTTTATGCACCAATCAAGTGGTTACAACAGCGGTGCTGCAAGGTTTAAAGAACATTATACACTTTGGTCTGACTTACGTGCTTCTTCACCTAATCCCGACTACCACAAAGCATTTTTATTTCCCGTAAAAAATAGATGTCAAAGTCGGAATTATTGGGAATCATTACAACAAACTCTAACAAATGGAATCTTGTCAATACTAAATGGTAATCAAGACGATGTTGCAAATGGTGGTACTGGTACACTTGATGGTACGTGGATTACGTATACTAACGGCCAAACAATGCCTAACGGAAATGTGTGTACTGAGACGTACTGTACCACAGCACCACTTGGACCTGCAACCCCAAATCCTTGTATTGAGGCTCAACCGTCTTGGACACAATGTAATAACAATAACCCACCTCCTGGAGCATCAATAGAAGGGTCGTTCTGTTATTGGTCAACTTCTGACCCATTTAACGGTGGTCCGAATCCCTTAAATTTTTGGCAGATTAATGGGGGAAGTGCTAACTCGTTTTGGATTGCAGGTAACCCAACATGGGGTGGACTATCAGATAAAGGTTGGGGAATTAATGTAAGTCTTTTAGGTGCAGACTCAGCTTTATTAGCTGCAGCTTTAAATGATTCAGTAGGTACAGTAGCTACACCAGCTACTATTTGTATTTCTGCAGAAACAGATTATACAACATCTACGGATTATCCTTACCAAGATTTATTAGCTTGTAATAGTTCATGTTTCCCATTACTAGACCCATGGTTATGCCCAGGGGATGGAACACCTTGTATTCAAGACCCAGCAGGAACATTCGGTTTTGGTCCTGGCACTCCATACCCAACAGTTGATGACGCTTATACCGCATGTACCGCACAATGTCAGAGTACTACAGCATGGACTTGTAGTAATTATGGTTGTATACAAGACACAGGAGGTACATTCAGTACTTTATCAGCATGTACAGCAGAATGTCAATCTTATTCATGTACTACTTTAGGTTGTTATGGCCCTTTCCAAGGAACTGGAAATACAGGAACTTATTTAGAAATGTCCTCATGTACCGCAACATGTTATCACTTTGAGTGTGTAACATCTAGTTACGCGGCATCAGGAATTTTACCAAACGATTATAACTCTACATCATCAGGAACAACAAACGGTTGTTTACAATTACCTGGTAGTGGAGGAACAAGCCCTAATGCTTTAGGGTTTAACGAATACACAACATTAGACGCTTGTACGGCTTCTTGTGTGTCTTGGCAATGTTGTGAAAATTCAACCATAACACCTAATTCAGTAATGTATGTTTACTACGACATTACTTCCATGGACAACACCCAAACAGAAAATGCTATTAAAGGTATTATTGAATGGTCAGAAAATAATTTAGACTTTACTGGACATACCTATCACATGTTATGGTGGTCTGAAAGATGGTTAGCTTACCCAACCATAGCTTATGATATGAAGGCTTGGAGGTTTAGTGATGCAAGCCCATCGTCCTACCTAACCAACCAACATGATATCAGTCAAGGAATAACCTATAATCAAGGTTCTTATTTTGGAAATATTAGTACTAGTTATGGTCATAGTTCTGGATATTGGACTGGACCTAAATCCCCAGCTTATGTTTTAAACACTGTCTACAACCCTACCTTTGGTTTTGATTTTTGGACTAGTGCGGGTCAATATAATGGAAATGCTACCCATTCCATTCATGATAGTTTCAAACCAGATTCTAATACAAACAATTATGTTGTCAGTACAAATGTATTTACTAAAGGTTATGATGGGGTACACACAGCTTCTACATCAGACGATGTTATAACAATAGTATTCCAAGACGAGTCATACTCAATGTATCACGGACAATACGCGACGTGGAATATAAGTGATGCGAATACTCCGAGTGCTGTTGACCAACCAACTACTTTTTATACGAGTGACCATGCACATTTCTTTACTCACCATAATAGTGTAACTGCAACAACTCAAGGTGGAGGAACCGGAGGTAGCCTAAGAAGTTTTCTATACCCAACACTAGGTGAAACACAAGTAGGACCTGGATTTGCACTACACGCGGTAGCAGCAATTTCGAGTGGGGATATAACACAACCTAATGGTATGTGGAAAGCAGCTACATACCCTATGGATAATGTAGCGGGTCATGAACAATGTGAATTTGATTTATCTTATCTATCTATAAGTTCAACAGCTTCTACAGGTACAAATCCTTACTGGACAGATAATGGTGATGGTACTTTTGCACCAACATACGGTGGTTTAGACCAATACAATTGGTATATAAACTTTAGATTTGATACTTACGACGCATCAATATTCCAAGACGATATAACATCATTTTTAACAGCTACCACAATATCGTGTGATACTATATGTACATCAGGATATACAGCGGTTGATTCTGAATACCCATTTAGTTCACTAACACAATGTGAGGGTATAACTAATTTAGCTGATTGTACAGGTTGTACAAAATTTAATTGTGGTGTAAATGGATGTTATACAGCATCAACTGGAGAGTTTGATTGTTTAGCTGATTGTACAGCATCTTGTTATTCTTATTCATGTACAACAACAGGTTGTATAGACCATAACCCACCCACAGGTACAACATTCCCGTATATATCAACAGACGGGGGAAGTTATTATTCTTATTATGGTACGGGTGGAACATTTAGTAGTAATACTGATTGTTTATTAGTGTGTAATGAGTGGCAATGTGGGCCAGGTGGGTGTTACCTACAAGTAGGGGGGACAGGTCAAACAGGTGGGTATGCCACCGAAGTAGACTGTCAACTTCAATGTTCAGGTTATAATTGTGATAACCAATACGGATGTATTCCAGAGATTGGTAACGACTATCAATTTCCAACATTATTAGATTGTCAAACAGGTTGTACGTACTGGGAGTGTAACGCACTACTAGGTTGTATAGAACAAACCGGTACATCAACAGGCTCAATATATGAATTCCAAAGTCAAACAGCATGTACACAATATTGTGCGTCATTTAACTGTGGAGTAAACGGATGTTACGAACTAAGCAATTTATCAGGAACATTCCAAGACATAAACCAACTACCAATAGTGTCATCAGCAGCTTGTACGGCATCTTGTATATCTTACAATTGTCTTATATCAGGTTGTAGTGAAGTAACTGGAACAGGAGGAACTTATACTACTTCAGGAATGTGTAATGAAGGTTGTATATCTTATTCATGTGGTACCGAAAATCAAGGTGGTTGTGGATTATGGAATGTACCAAACTATGGAACCGGAGGAACCTTCACTAGTACAACAGCATGTACAGAAAATTGTATAGAATATCAATGTGGTATAAATGGTTGTGACTCTTACCCATGGACTGGGAGTACTTCAGCCTATAGTAGTTTAGCAGACTGTATAACTCAAGGATTTCACCCAACAACAGGAACTTGTACAACTTGGAACTGTTCAGCGAATGGTTGTTTACCTATAACGGGAACTAGTGGACAATTTAGTTCACTATCCGCATGTACGGGTGTGTGTACTTCATATTCTTGTAGTACCGGTACAATGTCAGAAGGCAGTAAAGTACCTGGTTCTGGTGGTTGTGATATATATAACGCACCTAATTACGGAACAGGTGGTACTTTCTTCTATTTGTGGGAATGTAGTGGTGGATGTAGGTCTTGGGATTGTACGTCTACTGGTTGTACTGAAGTAAGTAATGACGTTGGTTCTGGTGGTACGTATTTAACGGCATTCGCTTGTGACTCAGGATGTACTTCTTATAATTGTGGTGACACTGGATGTACATCACAAGTAGGTTCTGGTGGAACTTATTTTAATAGTACTAACCCTGATTGGGGTTCTACAGCATGTACAGCAACATGTATCTCTTATAATTGTGAAAGCTTTGGATGTTTACCGGCTCAAGCAGGTTCTGGTGGTACGTTCTACAACGCTACCGCATCAGTGTCAGCATTAACAGCTTGTACAGCAGCATGTATATCTTACGAATGTCAAGCAATAACACCAACCAACTCTGGTGGGTGTACAGATATCCAAGGTACGGGAGTGACAGGTACTTTTACATCTATGTCATCTTGTACAGGAACTTGTATTAGTTGGGGTTGTTTAAATAACCCAGTAGAAACAGACAGTGAAATTTACGCATACTACGACACAACTTCCATGGACTTCAACGAAGTAAAAAATGCTATTATTGGTTTAGAAGATTGGACAAGTGCAATGCAAAACTTTACAGGTAATTTATACCATACATTAGTTAATGATGAAAGATGGTTAAGTTGGGGTAGTTCTGTATACCACTCACAATTTACAGCTGGAACATCAACAATATTCCAAAATCCAACAGCAATGTTAATTCATGATTGGGCAAGTGGACTATCCATGACCAATGTTTATGATAATATGGCTCCAGGTAATTCTACTTGGTTATTCCCTGGAATTACCACAAGAGGACCAGCACCAGCGGCCTCACATACTGACGATATTTTAGTTATTACATTTATCGATGAATCAGGACCTAGTAATGGTCTAAATACAAATAATGTTTATACTTCTGACGATGCGGGTAGTGGAAATAACTCAATACCTAATTTTGCTGGTCTACTATCTAACCCATTAGACCAACCAACACCAACATGGAAAGTAGACTTTACAGCATATTCTGCTACATACGCTACAGTAACTACAGCAGGTGGGTCATTAAATTGTTTCATGTACCCAACAGCATCCTTTTCACCTCAGTCACCGGATAATCAATTATTCGCGTTACATGTGGTTGCAGCTATTGATTCAGGAAATCAAGCTGTGGGTAGTCAAGGAGAAAATTGGCAAGCAGGTACTGCACCACGTAGATTAGCTAGTGGTGGTATATTAGGTGGTGTACCAGAGTTATGTACAATTGCAGATTTAACAGCTTTAGAGGTAAGTAACCCTTATTTATTAAGTGTAGATGCTTACACACCAAACGTAGGTAAATTAGATACCAAAGGTTGGGGATATAATATAAACTTCTTACAATATAATACAAATACATTTAATACTGATTTAGGTGGGTTCTTAAATACAATTTCGTCTAACCTAACTTTATGTGTGTCAGCAAACACAACACCAACTAGTCAGTACCCACACGCAACCCTATCTGCATGTACTGGTGAATGTTATTCATATGAATGTACATTCAACGGTTGTGTCCCATTTAATGGAACTGGAGGTACACCAACATACTACTCAACTTTAGACGATTGTCAAAGTGCTTGTACCTCATGGAATTGTACAACTTCAGCTTGTACAGTACAAGCGGGTACTGGTGGAACATTTACAACTTCTGGTGGTTGTGTTACAGCTTGTACATCTTACAATTGTGAAGACATTACAACATACACACCAAGTCAATCATGGCCATCAGCTAATGGTTGTATAGAACAAACAGGTTCTGGTGGAACATTCTACGGAGCGTCAGCTGGAAGTTCAGGAAGTTCAATATTTGGTTTTACGGCTTGTACAGCTGAGTGTCAATCATTTAATTGTCTTGTAAGTTGTACGGGAGGAACAACAGGATGTACATCTTGGCCAAATACGGCAGCTACATACACAACATTATCATCTTGTACGGCAAGTTGTTCGATAGATTGGTATTGTACTGAAGCATATATTAACGATACTTGTGATGGTCTAATAGAAACTACATATGTAGATATGAATTTCTATGGTAGTGGAGTACCGTATTTTGCTGACGATGTTAATAATCATAACTTAACTTTTAGTCTTTACAAATTTACAAGGATTCTTGACCCAGCACTACAAGGTCAATATTCGAGTCAATGTGTTTCACCTTTTAATGCTTCATACTATCTACCTGGATTACCACCTAACAGTATAGACCCATTACAACCATACCTACCTAGTACTCTAGGACGTTCCTCTTATATCACCTACATGGAAATTTTGGACGATACACTAACAACACCATATCCAGCTAATATTGTAGCAGGACCATATACCGATTGGAGTAGTACTATTAGTGGAATACTGTCCCTCAATAACGCATGTATACAAAGTCAAGGATTATCGGTAAACTCAACATGGATGGATATATACTCCGCTTTTGGTAATTGTGACCATACTTTAAGAGTTCAATATGGTTGGTGTTATTGTTACGAGGTACCATGTGATGTATTCTGTGATGATGGTAACGTAACAATACCTAGTACAGCACAAGGACCATTTACTAGTTCAGGTGCAGCGGAGTCAGCATGTTGTGTTAGTATTACATATAGTTGTGTGACAGCAACAACAATAGATAGTTGTAGTGGTAGAACAACTTTACCAAACCAATACAATTCCACAAGTGATGCTTGGGATTGGTTAACTGTTAATTTACCAAATACAAACTTAACTACCTTAGCTTATGAGTCTACGACTCCAGCAGTAAATGTAAGTGGAGCATGTGCAGGACCAAACGGAGGTGTATTATATGAAATAGCACCGGTAACATACTCATTATTAAATCCAAACGTTAGTTACAATACTTGGAACTTATTTATAAATCAAATGCAAGCTGCGGGTACAACAGGTATCTTGTCTGGTATGAGTTATTCTAATGTAAACAATTATGTTTACGCACAATCAGGACAAACTATAAAAGTTTGTGATGAAATATGTCATTGTTCAGTTACACCATGTGAGTGTATTGAACTTTATGATGGTACAGGTCAGTATACTACTTACGCGGATTGTATTAGTGGTACAACTGGATTACCAGCTTGTTGTCCAGATACTGGAACAACTTCGGCTACTTCTTGGGATTGTACATCAGGTATAACTTACTTACCTATTTGTGATACGAAACCATATATTGGTTCGTTTAATGACCAGTTTACAGCTGTTGATTACTTTAGAGTTGGAAACCCAACCGGAATCTTCGGACAACACAAATACATTAGTTCACATAATATAAACAATAACGGTGTTACCGTAGCGGCACAACCTGGAGTAGAT
>WLWF01002981.1_pt1 | contig 11594 bp, 14 predicted proteins | sample 6718331 | NCBI WGS metagenome assembly WLWF01 (sample SAMN12718692, study PRJNA515312) | sponge metagenome | isolation source: marine sponge | host: Mycale hentscheli | place: New Zealand: South Island, Marlborough, Capsize Point | collected 2003-05-01
ATGAAACAGGCACAAGTGCAGATGGCGCGGCTATGAATTGCTTCATCGAAACGTCACCGCGTGAAATCACGGCTGAAGGTGAAAACCTTTACATGGTGGATAAAATTGTGCCAAACGTAGATATGTCATCAAGCACGTCTATGGATCTTTACTTAAACACGCGCAAATATCCATCTGCGCCTGAAACAACCAAAGGCCCATTTGCAATGACTCAATCGACAGAAAAGGTCAGTGTGCGCGCAAAAGGTCGGCAGATAAGTGTAAAGTTCCAAACTACAGGAACGCAAGATGATTGGTCATTAGGAGACTTTAGGATCAATACAAGAGTGGACGGTTTGAGATGAGTAGAGGAACAGGAACTGGCCTTGCTGTTTTAAGGCTACCAGCGCCTCCTGAAGATTATAATCAGGGTTATATGGCTCGCTTGACCAATACGCTCGAACTTGAAAAACAAGCCACATATTTTGCTGCGTCTATTGGTTTGACGGCAGCAGTTGAGCAGGCCGAAGCTACAGCGTGGTTTATGGCGTAATGGCAAACAATTATAAAAATGCAAAATTAGACTTAACAGCGGCAACTGCCACAACGCTGTATACTTGTCCGGGCGCTACTACTGCTATTTTTAAGTCATTTTTGGTGTGCAATGACAGCGCACATAACGACACAATAACCGTGACAATAACAGATGCTGACAGCAACGTGTTTTGCGTGTACAGTGTGAAAGCAATATCTGGGCCTGCGACAGAGGAGCTTTTGACAGCCCCCCTTGTGGTTCAGGAAAATGAAATTGTAAAAGTGACAGCAGCAACGGCAGATCGCTTGCATGTTGTGGCAAGTTTTTTGGAGGTAACCTAATGGCTGTAGTTATGGGCGCTGATGGACAACTCATCAACACGTCAAACATAGGCGGTGTAGGCGCTAGTTTAATTCCCAATTTGGCTCCAAATATTGGGGCTTTGGCTAACGTAGGTAGCAGCGTTATTCCTTCTGGCGTTGCTAATGACGATGGCACAATTACTTTGCCTACCATTGAAATGAAGACACGCGACCCCGGACTTGCCTTGGGTGAGATGCAAAAGATTTATGGTACTAAGTATATGCCAATGTTTCAGTTCATAGAGGCGCAACAGACAGGCACATATACCTATGATCCAACTGATGACAATATGATGTCTCCAGAAGAGTTGGAAGCAATTAGGCAAGATTTTGAGGCAGAGCATGGCATGAGTGCTGATCAGGCATTGCAAATGGCTAAGTTAGAACGTGCTGGGCAAAAGGTTGCTGGTGCAACAGCAGGGAAAGTTGCTGGTGCGTTTGCTCAATCTAGGCTTGGAAATGCTGGGTATGGAGAGGCCGCACTAGATGCTGCTGGTTCTGTAGTTCCATTTAAAAGTTTATTTAAAGAACCAACAGCTCCAATTAATACTTATATGATTGATGGCGTTCCCTCAACTAATGAGGAGGCTGTTATTGCCAGTACAATAGGCGGCTCCGAAATAAGTCGAATACCTACTTCAGAAAGAGATGTGCCAAAGCAAAGTGCTATGGTTACTGGCTTGGATGTTTTGCGAGGAAGTGAAGATACTGGCATAATGGATAGGCTGTACGGCGGTTCAGAAGCTAATATGGCAAACCTAAAAATGACTGGCTATGCGGCAGGTGCTGACTTTATTACTCAAATAGCAATGGGCGCAGACCCAATGGATGCTGCGAAAGATGCGGGTAAAACTGCTGTTCTTTCTTATGTTGCAAACGCAATCATACCCGGATCTGGCGCAGTTGTCGGGTTTTTATCTAAATTCTTTTAAAAGGAGCCAATCATGGCAAGAGAACCAAAAATGAACCAACAGCCTCCCATGCCAGACATGTCTGGGGCAAATATGCCACGTCAGCAAGGTGGATCGCCTGTCGATGAAGCAACACTAGGCGCAGCAAAGCAAAACATTATGAAGCCATCTTCACAACTGGCAGCAGTTTTGGTTTCACGTCTTGGAGCCATGACAGAAGAACAACTGGCTGAATTGGATCGTGCAATTACACCCGAAGCTGCAAAAGCACTTCTCATGCTGTTACCTGAACTGGGCGCATTGATGGAAGCAATCGCACAAGGTGGCCAAGCAGGACCAGCGCCAAGAGCGCAACAAGCTGGGCCACAAATGGGTGCATTAAGCGGAATGGCGTAATGATAAGATTGGCGACAGTCGAAGATCTTTCTGAAATATACATGATGCTAAACGTCATGCATTCAGAAACTATTGAAGGCACGTCACCAATTGACTCTGAGAAATTAACGTCAGCAATTAACAATGCCCTACACAAAGGTGTTGTTATTGTTTTTGATGTAAACGGTAAAATAGCTGGATCTATCGCAGGCGTGGAAACGTCTGATTGGTGGTCTAAAGAAAAATATTTGGCTGATATGTGGTTTTTTGTCTATAAAGAACATAGAAGGTCAAATATCGCGGCAAAGTTGATCAAGAGTTTTATGCGAGTTGCAAAAGAAGCGCAGTTCAAAATAAAGTTGGGCCATGTCTATTCGGGAGATGGTGAGCGGAAAGATAAATTTTATGAGCGCCTTGGTTTATCCAAAGTTGGTTCGCTCTATACGGAGGCTTAAATGGGCGGTTTTTGCACACCATCATACACAGAGTTGCCATCAGCTACAGAAACAGTTGAAGGCACAGAAATACCAGAATGGGTTGCTGCTGCTGGCCGCGAAATATTTAGTGCAGCCACAGGCATAGCTGGCTCTGATTATCCGATTTACACAGGCGAAAGATCAGCCACATACGATGGCAGCAGATTAACAGAAGATGAGCGCAGAGGCATGGAAATTCTTCGCTCTGGTGCTGAAAACTATTTGCCATACATGAACCGCGCCTCTGCCATAGCCAACACGCTAGGCCAAGGATACGATGCTGCAAGCCGTGCTGAGTTAATGGGTGATCCATATAGTGGTGCAAGCAGAAGCTATCTGGAAGGTGACTTCCAAGGATTATCAGCAGATGAACTGCTGGGCCAATATCAAGGTGCAACACGCGATGAATTGCTTGGTCAGTATCAAGGCGCAACACGCGAAGAATTACTTGGCCAAGGCGTAGATCCATTCTCAATGGAAAACGCTCAAGAGTACATGGACATATATCAACAGTCTATGGACCCAGCTATTCGAGAGATTGAAGAGCAAACGATCAGAGCGCAAAACCAAGCGAGGCAAGCAGCAGGACGTGCGCCCGGTGGCGCATTTGGATCTCGACTAGGTATCTTAGAAGGTACAGCGGCTGGAGAAGGTGCAGCGGCGGCTGGTGACCTCCGCGCACAAGCAGCGCGTGAAGGATTGGGATTTGCGGCAAGCAGATATGACCAAGACGTTGCACAAGCAGAGCGTGATCGTCAGGCTCGTTTCGGAGCAGAAGACGTTATGCGCGGCCAATTCATGGAAGACCGTCAAGCTCGTTTTGGAGCAGAAGATGTCATGCGCGGTCAATTTATGGAAGATCGCCAAGGTCGATTCTCAGCAGAAGACATTCGGCGTCAACAGGCAGAATCAGACCGCGCTGCACGATTTGGCGCAGAAGACGTTATGTATGGTCGTTATGGTGATGAACGTGCTGCAAGGTTCGGAGCCGAAGAAGCAAGGCGTCAAGGCTTTGAAACAGACGAAGCAGCTCGCATAGCTCAGATGAACGCATATCAAAATATGGGAACTCTGGTTACGGATCTTCAAAACCAAGCAGCGGCTGGTCTTATTTCTTCTGGCGAAGCGCAACGTATTTTGGATCAACGCGCACTCGACATGGCATATGCGGATTATCTAGATCAGAAAATGTACCCACAAGAAATGGTCAACTTTGCTCTGGGCGCATTGTCTGGTACGCCATACAGCACCAGAAATCGCAGCTATCAGTTGGGATCAAGTTACACGCAAAATCCATCTGTATATGGCCAGCTTATTAGTGGCCTTGGGGCTGGATATAGCGCCTACAGAATGGCAAAAGATCAGTAAGGGATAGATTATGGCAGTAGAAGATAAGCCTCTAGGAGCGTCAGGAAGCACTGTAAATGATCTAGGAAACATGGGTGCTTTGACGCCCATCTTAGGGCGCTTGGCTGGCGGCTCAAAAGGCGGTCAGATGGCAGCAGATTTTGCTCGACAAATGTACCCAGATCCACCCAAGGCTGATCCTTATGAAGCTGCGCTGCAATTCTTTTTGGCTATGGGTCAAGGGGCATCACAGCCCGGTGCTACTGTATTAGGATCTGCTGTTGGAGCCATGCAAGCTCCAGCCGATTATCTTGCTGCCAAGAAAAAAGAAAAGCGCGAAACAGATCAGGCGCGGATGCAAACTGCTTTGCAATTGGCTACAAGTCTGAAGCCTGCGGCTGGTAAAGTAACTTATCGCCCAGCCACAGAAGCAGAGTTGGCACAATACGGCGCGACTGCTGGTCAGATGAGCAGCTCTGGTCAGTTTGTTGATTTAAGCAAAACTACTTCCGCGTCTACAGGAAATACAACTGTCGGTGTTGATCCAGCTAATTTACCAGCTTTGCGAGCGTTACTTAATCTTCCAAACTTAAATGTTGATGAAAATAATAATGCTATAATACCAAATAGTGCTGTTTCAACTGCTACGGCTCAAGGTTTAATTTTACCAAAACAAGCTGTTCCAAAAGAAGGTGTAGAAAAATATCTTCAAGGTGAACGTGTTTTGTATATGACAGAAGATGACGCAAAAGCAAGATTAGCTACGTTGGGCGTTACTGAAGATTCTACAGAGTATCAAGGATTAATAGATTTAATAACAACTGATGATGAGAATCTTATTGGTAGACCAGTTATACAGGCAGATTCATACATAAATTATTACACAGGAAGACCTGATGCGGCAGGAAATACTGACCTTCCTGTAATTGCAAGAACACCCGGTGGCTCTCCAGTTCCTGCTGAAGTCTTGGCAAGAAATGAAGAAATCAAAGGTCTTAATAAAATTGCTATAAAGCAAAATCAAGTTATGAACGATTTGCTTCCAACACTTGATAGTGCAATGACCGTGTTGCTTCAAAATCAAGACGTGACTGGTGCATTTCAAAGCCTTACAATGCCAATTCGTAGCTTTATGTCTTCTGCATTTGGATTTTCAAATGATGAGCTAGAATCTCAAAGGTATTTAGAAGCAATCTCTAATAAACTTGCTCCTCAAATGCGTCCAGTTGGATCTGGTGCTACATCTGACATGGAATTTAGAGCGTATAAATCTGCGATTCTAACTATGGAAAATCCAGCCATATCAAATTATCTAACGCTTTATAGTTTAGATAAAACGACCAGAAACGCTAAAAAAGAGCTTCAATTAAGGCGTCAGCTTCTTACTCAAAATAAATCAATGCAATACATTGAAAATAAAGTTGGAGAGCTTGATAAAGGTATTTATGAAAAGTTTGATGGCATTAATGCTGTAGATGAAAATGGTGATAAAAAATATAATACTGCTAGCGAATATGCAGAAGCAAGAAATGCATGGAAAGCATCTCTTCCTAACGGAGCTGTGATCTTAAACAAAGATTCCTCTGGAAATAAAATTTATCCAAATGCAGGAACTTTTATTATTAAAGGTTGGGGGAATTAATAATGGCTGATTTTTCTTTAGAAGAGCTTTCTCAAATTGATGCTGAAAGCGGCGATGCAGATGCTAATCAATCTAACGAAATTAATACTTCTGAAATCGATCAAGAAGAAGAGAAATCACTTCTTGAACGTCTGGCATCAATACCATCAGCTTTAAAAGATGCATACACTGGAGAAGGCCAAGAAATTGAATTTCCAGAAGTTCCAGAAGCAACTGACATGGGTGGTGAAGCACCCGGCTTTGTAGAAGGTATAATTCCTAATATTAAAGCTATGATGGCTAGAGATGACGTTGGAAAATTAGAAATTTTTGAAAATTCATTTAAAGATGATCCACGGTGGGGAGGAGGCTTCCAAGATAAGTATGGTAATCCAATGATGATTTGGAACAATAAACCTTACTATGTAAATAAACCGGGCGCTTCTTCTCAAGATTTTGGAACATTCGTAGGAGAAATAATTAAATATATACCTGCTATGAAAGTTATGAAAAAAGCAAAAAATGCAAAACAAACCATAGGATTGGGTGTTCCGACATATGGAGCTACTGAAGCTGGATCTCAGGCTTTAGAAAGTCAAATGACTCCTAAAACAACGGCATCAAAAGATAGGGATTTGTCAGATGTCGCTTCAGAAGTTGGAACGGCTACTGCGATTGGTGTTGGCGCAGACTTAGCTTTGCCTCCTGTTGCCAGAGCGATTTCAGCGCCTATAAAAGCTGGCGCAAGAGCAGTGAGCGGTGGAAGAGTTTTTCCTAGATTTGATCCTCAGTCATCACAGTTTCCTTTAACTCAAGGGCAGCGCACGGCTCAATTGCCAGATCCTAAAGCTGGACCGACTCCTAAAACTACTCCAGAACTTGAAGAAGAAGATGTTTTAAGAAGAGCGTCTGGAACTGATGCTGAAGCATCTATGGTAATAAGAGGTTTTGATGAACAGCAGCTTGATCAAATCAGAGCAGAGGCACAAGCATTACAAAGCGAATTTGGGTCTGGATCTCCGCTTACAAATTTAGATCAGACAGATGTATCTGGAGTTGCGGCAGAAGAATTAAAAGACATTGTCGGAAGACAAGCAGGCGATGTAAAGACACGCGCTGGTCAGGCATACACAGATGTCAGAAATGCAAAAATGCCACCAAAAATGACAGTTGATGGTATTAGAACAAATGTTGAATCTGCCTTGAATGCAGTCAAACAAGACATAGGAATAACAAACGCAGAACTTGTTTCAATGCCTCTTTTGAAAAGAGAATTGGCTTTTCTGCAAAAGTTATACAAATTGACAGGCAAAGAAGGTTTTAAAGATCAACCTTTGAAGCAAATTCATGGTTATCAAAAAAGATTAAACAGAGCCGTCAGATCGGCAGAGCAAGGATCTCCAGAGCAATTAGCTTTAGGTGAAATCAAAAAAGTATTTGATAAGGCCGTCTTTGATGGAATTGAAGATGGTTTTATGTATGGCGATGAACTTGTGTTAAATCAATTAAAAGATGCAACTGAGCTGTACAAAACTTACATTGGCCTGACAGGTAAAGGTAGAGCTGCAAACTCAGCGCAAAGGGCAGCAAACTCTATTTTAGAAAAAGTCACCAATCCAGATTACACACCTAGACAAGTAGCAAATGCAATTTTTGGACATAATAAATTTGCTCCAAACCAAGCTGTTCCTTTAGTGATTGATCGATTGAAATCAAACTTACCAGAAGAGCAATATGAAGAAGTTGTTGGATTGTTAAAAGACGCAATTCTTGAAAAAGCATTTTCTGGTTCTGGAAAATCTGGAGTAACAAGAAGCAACATTGTAAACAATTACGATGATATTTTTGTAAAAAATAAAGCAATAATTAATAAATTGTTTTCTCCAGAAGAAATTTCTAGAGTGTCAAAGTTTAGAGAAAATGTAATGCCAACTCTGTGGGCTGAAATAAAATTAAACCCATCTAACTCCGCTTACACATTGCTAGGTGCTATGACACGTTCAGGATTAATGAACTTTGCTAGAGGCATACCGATTGTTGGTTCTGATATTGTCGGAGCAGTCGAGGGAGCGCAGCAAAGATCTCAGGCATCAAATGTAATTAGACAATATGTTGCAAGATCAGGTGCGCCATTATTCTCTTCAATTTCTCAAGCAGCGACAAGGCCAGAAATTGTGGAGACTGTAAGTACAGATCAATCTCCTAGTGCGTCTTCTATACTTGACAGCATTGATGAGGAAACTCGCCAAAAAATATTGGAAAGTTATCCTCAATAAGGCTACCACTCTTTGCGATCATCTTCTTCATCGTGGCCAGCGTAATACGCCTCACGCTGCTCTTTGGTGAGATCGGTGACCACTTGCCTACCCATTCCATCAAGCCACAGGTGAGGGTTTAACTGCCTGCCGTAGTAGGCGTCTGCCCTCCCTCTGTCATAGGGAGAGCCGTGTGATGTATCATATTTAGGCATTAGTAATCCTCCCCATTTACTTTTACTTTTGTGGGGCGCTGGATGATGGTCTGCTTTACGCCATCACGGACGCCATGCTCTTTGACTTTGGCCATGAAAGTTACTTGAGCGCCTTTGCCCCAGTATTGTGTGCCTTTGTAGATAATGACGTTGTCATCAGCGTCACGGCAGATGTGAAGGTGTGAGATGCCATAGATGCCTTCCAGATCCACGATATGCTTCACTGTGACTTCGAAAGCCTGACGCTCGCCCACTGTGCCAACAAACTCACACTTGCCATCTCTGGTGGCCCACTCAGCGGCTTGTGCGGCACGTTTGTCCAGCACCTTAACCATAGCGTTACGCATGTTGGGTGTAAGTGATCCAAACTGCCAGATGCCTTTGTTGCAAGCTGAGAAAAAGCCATCACCTTCTGGGCTGTAGTCAGCCACAAAATCGATGATCTCTTGGGCGCGTTCATCAGACGCGATCCAGTTTTTGCGCTTTGTGTTGGCAGCATTGGCCATTTTCCGCGCTTCGATGCTGGGGTAATAGTGTGCTTCGCCTTTGTGATTATGATCGTATGCCATGTTAAGTTCCTCTCTCTCTATACATTATATATAGTGACACTTGTCATAGATTGCAATGGTTAGAAATAAAAAAGAGGCCGAAGCCCCAATTTATTTATGCTGCTTTTTTTTGTTGGTGTTGCTCGATTTCTTCGAGCTTGCCAAGAACCTCCCACCAAGCATATGAGCCGTGGCCTTCGATTACGCCAAGATCGACATAGTCATCTTCACCTTCGTAATCGATCCAGTACGAATTATCTCCATAGCCAGTGCGCTCAATGCTGATCTCCATGCCCAGCTTCTTAGCGAGGCGTTGGGCTTTTCCACGATCACTGTCTGCACCACATGCTACACGCTTTGGCTTTATGGCCTCGCTGGGCGTAGTGATCGCGCCCATTGATGTAAGCTCATAGACTTCGGCTACACGCGCACGGCGCTTGATGCGTTTGTCTTTTATCGATGCGGGTGACCCCAAGATGCCACAAACATAACGGCGTCCTTGAACTAACTGCCAGTGCCAGCCAGCAACGATCAAGAAAACACGATTGGCTGTGCGCTCTTTGACTGTGGCTTTAAGCCAGCCAGCCAGTGTCACGCCATTGCTACGGCCAAGCGTCAAGCCAAAAGTTGTGCGTTTGCTTTCGATACCACAAAGCTCAAGAGATCTTTTGACCTCCCATGTGGATGAGCCTTTAATGGATTTGCGGCCACCAACGTGACGGATCAACCGTGCTGCTTCGCCAGTGGTCATGCCAGTGACGGCACTGATGACAGCAGGCCCACAGTAGCGGTTGCGATCTGCTGCTGTATTGCCGTGATTGACTGATTTGATGTTTACGTTTTTCATAGTGTTTCCTCTCTCTCTCTACATCTTACATATATGACATCTGTCACAGATTACAATAGAGGCAATGCATTTTTTTTAAATTAAATTTTTACGCCTTCGCGCTGGAGGGAAAGTCTATACTCTTTTAGCTCGTTTCTAGCTCGAAACAAATCTTGGCTAACATTGGGATGGTAGCGAGTTCTATTGGCCTCGCTCTGGCAGTTATCAACTTGCCTTTTTAAAAACTTTAAAAACTCACGTTGGTATGGATTTAAAGATTCATCGCCCATTGCTTTACCCTTTTCTAGTTTCTTGCCACCTTACATGCTCTGCTAATTCTGCAACCAAATGTTTGAATTGATCAGGATCGATCTTCGCAACCCTCACCCCTTCTTCATAAATATGCAGCCCATCATCATTAACTGTCCAGTGATATTTTAATTTCATTTTCTCCCCCAATTATCTTTTGCTTCCATAATTTGCTTCGAAGCATCCCTTGCACCCTTGCCAACGATCACATGATAGCCTTCGCTCTCAAGATATTTAATCATCTCTCTTTGATCAGGGGAAAGTCTCCCACCACTTTCCCGCTTCATTTCCACCCAGACATCCCAAGCTGGGATAAACAAATCTGGAATGCCAGCCACAACGCCTTCAGCCTTAAACTTCTTGCCTGCCCCAATCGATCTTTTGCCACCGTTGGGAATGGCAAAGATCAAAACCTTTGGGAACTTTGTGCGAAACCAATTAACAAACCCAACTTGCTCATCATGCTCAGAAGGGTATTTCTTCGAAACTGAAATCAACGTGGATGACGTTTTCCTTCTTCTCACGTTTCTCATAATCAAACCTCACAATTCTTTCGTATTTGCCTTCAGGCTTTATCTGAATGCGACTGGGCTTATTCCAGTTTTGGCATTCATCCATCGCCTCGCTTGTGGTCTTTGCCTTCGCACCAAGCTGGGATCTGCGCTGCATGTATTTTGTCGTGGCATAGCCACCGTGATCAGGACAAAGCCACTCAGAGACTTCTTTGAAAAATCCATAGTGATAGGTCACCCTCACGCTGTCGGCCTTCCCTGCCTTCTGCCAGCGCCTGTACGTCACGTTTTCCACGTCAAACCATTCAGGCTGCTGCACCTGTGTTGAAATCATTGCGCCATCGTAACTCTTGCTCGCATGGTTCAATGTGGGTGGCGGGAACTCATGCCCACAATCAGGACAAATCAAACAGGCAATAGCCAAATGCATCTGACACTTCGGGCATGTCTTGATCGGCGCTTCGCCATCTCCATCGCCACGGTTATCATGCTCTGGCTTCACCTTATCAATAAACCCATGACGCTCGACGTTCTGGCCGTAATCTAAAACCAGACAGTTTTCCTTGCCCTCAGAGATCCGCGTACCCCGACCAATGATCTGGACATACAAACCTGTCGATGCCGTAGCTCGAACCAGCCCAATCAAATCCACATTCGGCGCATCGAACCCAGTGGTCAAAACATTCACGTTCACCAAGCAGCGCAGCTTGCCGTTCTTAAATCTTTCGATCTTCGAAGCGCGATCTTTCTGGCTGTCTTCACCAGTCAAAACTTCGGCATTAATCATGTGATCGAAAAACGCATCCTCCAGCATATTTGCATGTTCAATGCCACTGGCAAAGATTAACCAGCTTTTACGGTCGGCTCCCAGCGCCACAATTTCTTCGACAGTATTTTTAACCAACACAGGATCAGACGCAGCAGTGGCCAAATCACTCTCGACAAACTCACCGCCTCGCTTCTTCACGTTGGTCAGATCGATCTGCTGCAAGCCACCCCTACTGATGACTGGGGCCAAGTAACCTTGATCCATAAGCATGGTCACTGGAATGTCATAAGCAATGCCATCAAAGATCGCACCTTCACCTCTGTGCAAGTATCCTGAACTCAGGCGGTATGGCGTGGCCGTCAGCCCAACAATCTTCACGTCTGGATTGCACTGCTTCAAGTCATCGATAAATCGACCATAACGTGTGGTCGTTTTGGGTGGCAGCATGTGCGCCTCATCGATGATAACCAAGTCTGGAGCTGGAACCATTTCGTATGCACGTTTGTATATACTCTGGATGCCGCCAAACGTAATTGGCTTGGTCAGATCCTTTT
>WLWF01002983.1_pt1 | contig 11592 bp, 18 predicted proteins | sample 6718331 | NCBI WGS metagenome assembly WLWF01 (sample SAMN12718692, study PRJNA515312) | sponge metagenome | isolation source: marine sponge | host: Mycale hentscheli | place: New Zealand: South Island, Marlborough, Capsize Point | collected 2003-05-01
AAAGCAGGGTTAATGCACAGAGTAGAAGCGGATATACGAAAGTGGTCACATGAATTTCTTGAAATACCTAATGAGAAACTTAATGGATTACCGCCGTGTCCCTACGCAAAGCAAGCATGGCTAGACAACAAAGTTGTATTCAGTGTCAATACCGGAATTGACGGCCTAGCTAAAGAAGTTGCAGACTTTGACCAGCATGATTATGATATAGTTGTATGGGCTAGCGAATATTTACCTGATATGTACTACTTGGATGGGTGGTGCGATGGCGTAAACGAAGCTCTATCTATTGCAGGTAAGGACATGCACCTAATGGTGTTTCATCCGGATTACGATGCCGAAAAAGCCGGTTTGAATTTTTTGCTTGAAGATGGTGTAGTAGACAATAGCCTTACCTACTGCATGGTATTTGTACAAAGGCTATCAACCCTAGATGATGCAGCATTGAGTCTGGAAAAATCTGGGTATTATCAACACTTCCCAAAGGATGTGTATGAATCATTAGTAATAGAGAGAAGGAAATTACGTAATGAAGGGTAAAACTAAAATGGCATCAAAGAAGATGCGCGGCGGTGTCGCAACTAAAAAAATGCGCGGTGGCGGAATGGCTAAAATGGCATCTAAGAAAATGATGCGCGGCGGCGTAGCTAAGAAAATGATGCGTGGTGGGATGGCTAAAAAGAAATGAGGAAGCAAGCAATTTATTATTTTGCAATGGCTTTGCTTAATATTGGTAAGCCCTTTACTTGTATCGGTAACTGGTTCTGGAAAAAGCACAGAGATGTGCTAGACTGGAATAAGTAATGCCGGTATTAGGGGGTGGTTCAAAGTTTCGTACAGAAGTAGTGGCGTTGGGTACTACCAACAAAACTACTGTGTACACTGTACCTGCAAATTTTTCTTCACATTTAGAAAACTTGTTTGTAAGTAACAATCACACAGGCAACGTGACTTTGAGCCTACATCTTTTTCATGCAGACGATAATACAGAGTATGACCTACTGACTACACATGCTATTTCAGGGGGTTCATATGAGTCTATCTTTACTGTGGACAGACCTTTGTATCTACACGCTGGTGATATCATCAAATGCACAGCGGATACAGCAAGCAAGCTAGTTGTTACCACATCATGTGAAGAATTTTTTGACCCTAATAGATAGGATACAGAATGCCGCCACGTAATCATAAAGACTGGATTAAAACGCCCAAAGTTGAATATATCAATTCACTCATTTACTCCGACCAGTCTTTATATGAGCAGGAAGTAGAAAATATATTTTCCAAAGTGTGGGTTCCATGCTTTCATAAAAGCGAACTTCCTAACGCTGGCAATTTCAGAACCGGTCAAATAGCAGGGCAGAATATCCTTGCTTATAATACTGGTAAGGAAATTAGAGCATATCGTAATTATGACGTACTACAGCCTTCGGGTACTTTTGCCGCCCCACTAGTTACGTCAGAGCCTAAGTTACATTGCGAGGTGAAGCATGGTGGTATGGTTTGGATTACGTTAGACCCCAATCCTAGTATGTCAGTGGAGGAATGGACTTGCGGTGCTTTTGATTGTATTGCTGACGCGATTGATACGGAAGAAATGGAAGTCTTTCACTACCATAAAGCCGTAATAAATACTAACTACAAGCTGTGGCACGATACTAATAGCGAGTTCTACCATGATTTCATGCACTACTTCAATCGTGTGTCAGGATTTAACGATGAGTATTTCGCTAGAAAGAATATCCCTTTTGATAATGGTCATGTTAACGTCAGCAGCTTTACTGTTAACTATGAAGAGTATGACGGATTTGAAGATAGGGGGGAGTTATCTTTTCCCAATCTGCCACCAAACCAGTGGTACATGGTGGACTTATTCCCCGGCTATAACTTTAACTTACGCGGCAGTGCCTACCGTAGCGACAGCGTAACACCACTAGGACCAAACAAAGTACTGATTGAGTTTCGTGGATATGGCTTGAAGAAAGATACGCCAGAAGAACGACAGACACGTATAAAGCATCACAACTCTATCTGGGGGCCATTCGGTAGAAACCTACACGAAGACCTTATTGGCGTAGCAGGTCAGGGTACAACAATGCGTGAAGGTACAGAGCCTAGAAACATTTTACATGGCAGACATGAGAATGGCACAATACATGATGAAGTAGGGATGAGACACTACTATGCAGAGTGGAGTAAGTGGATGGGTGTTGAAGCAAGCAGCCCAAAGAGTTTGGCAGCGTAGCATGGAAGAAAAAGAAAACAAGAAACCCCTATCTATAGGCATAAACGAAAACAGCTTTGAACTTGTACTAAGAATATTAGGCAACGAGTTTATTGCTATCCGTATAGGCTCAACAAACTTTAGTGGTAAACTAATAGCAGGTAGCATTCTTCTACTATTCTTTACCTTTATGCTGCTAGAAGTATTCGGACTATCTAGGATGCTAGGCATTGAGTAATGGCTACAAAGCTAAGTGAGAATACTGAAGTTGCGTTACCCTTACGTAATATCATAAGCATGGTAGCTGCTGCATCTGTAGCAACGTGGGCATACTTTGGTATTATAGAACGCCTAAATCAATTAGAAACTAACATCACTATGATGAAGTCAGACTTGGAACAGAACACGGAGTTCCGTATTAAGTGGCCTCGTGGTGAAATGGGCAGCTTGCCAGCAGACAGCGAACAGTTCATGCTTATTGAACATCTGGCAAATGAGCTAGATGATTTGTCTACACAAATAGATGAGGGCAAAGCCCCATATGACCAGCAACAGAAATTAACATTAGAGTTCTACGAGAAACGACTAAACGCATTAGAAGAAAATTTAGAGAAAATGAGAAATGGAAATCATTAAAACCATAACGCTTATCTTGTATATGGGTGGTGACGTTTCTGAACATACAGCATTTGAAAAAATATCAAAATGCTTAAAGGCTAAAAGAACCATAGAAAGAAACTTATATAAAAAGAGCCAGACAGTGCGGTATTCCTGTGAAAATAAAACAGTAGAAGTATCCAAAAACGATGACGGTTCTAGCTATATAGTTCGCATAGTAGAATGATTGTGTTTGTGTTATACGTGTACTTAGGTGCAAATATAATAGACCGCACACAGACTTTTGTAGACATGGACAGATGCCTATACTTTGCTGAAAGATTGTCCCGACAACAATCTGTTCCGGCGGGTGGCGGTAAAAGAAAAAAGATAACTGCAGTATGTAGACCCCAACCCAAGTAGGAACCAACCAACAATGATTGCAGAGACACTCGCAGGTATAGCACTTGTGAAGAGTGCCGTAGATGGTATTAAAGGTGCTATTAACACTGCCAACGATATAAGTGATATAGCTGGACATATAGATAATCTATTTGCTGGCGAAAAACAAATACAACAGGAACGTGCCAAGAAAGCTGGCGTAGGTATAACAGACCAGTTTGGTGTAAGCAACGTAGCACGTGATGTTATTGATTCCAAGATAGCAGCAGAAAAGCTGCAAGAAGTAGCCACTATGGTAGACATGCGATTTGGACATGGCACATGGAAGGGCATCTTAGCTGAAAGACAAAAACGCATACAAGAAGCTAGGGAAGCTGCACTTAAAGCTAAACGCGAAGCAATACGAAGACACAATGAAATGATGGAAAATATAAAGATTGGTATAGGCGTAGGTACAATAGGTGTTATAGCTATAGGTTTACTTCTTTGGGCAATTGCAGCTTCTGCTATGGCATATTCATTATTTACTTGACAAACATAAACGTAAGTGGTATAACTGTATTATGAAAAAACCTCAAAAGAGTTTAGCTAATTGGTCTAAGCAAGACTGGAGAACCAAGAGTGGCAAACCCTCCAAGCAAACAGGGGAGCGTTATCTTCCGGCATCAGCTATTAAAGCCCTCTCGTCTTCGGAGTATGCGGCCACCACCGCTGCTAAAAGAAAAGGAACTGCTGCTGGTAAGCAATTCGTCAAGCAGCCTAAAGCGATATCAAAGAAAACTGCCAAGTTCAGACGGGGAGCCTAATGCTTAATTTACTTATTGGACCTATTGCAGAGATTGCTGGCACATGGATGTCAGGCAAAGTCGAACAGACAAAAGCTAATGCACAGACTAAGGTAGCTAAAGCACAGGCTGAAGCTGTAGTCATGCAGAAGAAAGCTACTGGCGAAATTGATTGGGACTTGGAGATGGCTAAAGGGTCATCTAACTCGTGGAAAGATGAGTGGCTGACTATCTTGTTTAGTATCCCACTTATCCTAGCATTTGTACCCGGTATGGAAGATGTAGTAGCAAATGGTTTTGCAAGGCTCAACGAGATGCCTGAATGGTATCAGTACTCACTTGGAGTTATCGTTGCGGCTTCTTTTGGAGTTCGTAGTGCAACAAAATTCTTTGGTAAAAAATAATGGCAGCACAGAAGATACTAGAGTGGAAACTGATTCCACGACTAATGATGCTAATGATGTCCATATCGGCGTGGAGAGTAGTGGAGTGGTTTATGACACTGCAAGACCCGACAAGTCAACAAGCGGCACTGGTGAGTGTAGTCACGGGGGCCATGACAGGTGCATTTGCGGTATGGATGAATCACGAGGGTAAAGAGAATGAAGTACAATCGACAAGACCTGATAGACAAGCTAGTAGTAAGCGAGGGTCTAAGGCTACAGGTGTATAAGGATACATTAGGGATTGATACTATAGGTATCGGCAGGAACCTAGAAGACCGTGGTATAACTAAAGAAGAACTAGAGTGGATGGACATACCCAATATAGATGTCGTCTATGAAATGGGTATCACAGAAGCTGATGCGGTCTACCTAGCAGAGAATGACGTACAGATAGTCGAAGAGGAACTGGTACGTGCGCACCCTTGCGTGGACAGTCTGGACGCTGTACGTCAGCTTATTGTCATAGACATGGCGTTTAACATGGGTGTACCTAGATTGAATAAGTTTAAAATGATGTGGGCAGCTATCCATGATGAGGACTACCCAACTGCAGCAAAAGAAATGTTAGACAGTAGGTGGGCATCTCAGGTAAAAGGAAGAGCCACTAAGTTAGCTAACGCTATGCACAACGGAGAATTTTAAATGGGTGCTAAAACATACAAATCTACGTATAAAGGTGAAGGTGGTTTATTTCGCCCTGCAGGTACTTCAGGCCAAACATACAAAGGTAAGAAAAAGAAAGAAACAAAATTCCTTGACCCTTATAGAATAGTTAATTTTATTAAGAAGGCATTAGACTAATGGCACGACAACTCACCGACAAACAACAGACACTACTCAACGTACTCTTTGAAGAAGCTGGCGGTGATTTGGTGCAAGCAAAAAAGATGGCAGGATATGCTGACACTTCTAGTACTTCAGAAATTGTTAAAGGTCTTAAAGAAGAGATACTTGAGGCTACTCAAATGTACATGGCACGTAATGCGCCGAAAGCAGCGATGGCTATGGTAGGTGGGCTATATGACCCAACTGAACTAGGTATACGTGATAAGATGGCTGCAGCTAAAGAACTACTTGACCGCACAGGTTTGGTTAAGACTGAGAAGATGCATGTAGAAGCATCAGGGGGTGTCATGCTTATGCCACCTAAAGCTGTAGTGGAAGACGATGACTAGAAGCATAGGCAAGTGGAAGCTACCACAGCCAACAGATATTAAAGAACAGAACGAGTGGGTAGCTATACCACGTATTGCACGTACAGTACCATTCGGATATAAACAGGATGAAGCAGACCCCGACCTTCTGCAACCTATACAGATTGAATTAGATTTACTTGAGAAGGCACGTAGCCACGTAAATCAATACAGTTATCGTGAAGTAGCAAACTGGCTAAGTACACAGACAGGCCGCTACATATCCCATGTAGGGTTAAGGAAAAGGTTAGCTAATGAGCGAAGACGTAAGAACCAAGCTACAAGCATCCGCAAGTGGGCAGAATATGCGGAAAAGGCAATCGCCAAAGCGAAAGCCCTTGAAGAAGAAAGAACAGGTTCAAGAGCCAACGGTTGAAATACAACCGATAGAGTATGAAACACAGGCTATAGAAGAGACAGCTAATGTACTCTTTAAACCTAATCCCGGCCCACAGACAGACTTCTTAGCTGCAGCGGAACGAGAGGTGTTATATGGTGGAAGTGCTGGCGGGGGTAAGTCCTATGCTATGCTCTCTGACCCACTACGCTACATGGGGCATCCCGCATTTAGTGGGTTGCTTTTGCGACACACAACAGAAGAGTTAAGAGAACTCGTATTTAAGTCGCAGGAGTTATACCCGAAAATCTGGCCCGGTATTAAGTGGTCAGAAAGAAAAATGCAGTGGACTGCGCCATCTGGGGCAAGGTTGTGGATGTCTTATCTCGACAGGGATGATGATGTCTTGCGTTATCAGGGTCTAGCATTTAGCTGGATAGGATTTGACGAGTTAACACAATGGGCCACACCATACGCATGGAACTATATGCGGTCTCGTCTTAGGTCCACTGCACCCGATTTGCCAATTTATATGAGGGCTACGACCAACCCCGGCGGCAGAGGTCATCATTGGGTTAAGAAGATGTTCATTGACCCTGCGCCTTACAACAGAGCCTACGATGCAACCGATATTGAAACAGGAGAAGTTCTTAGATACCCAGCAGGACACGCAAAGGCTGGAAGACCTTTATACAAAAGAAGATTTATACCCGCAAGACTTTCTGATAATCCATACCTTGCGGAATCGGGTGACTACGAAGCCATGCTTCTCTCCATGCCAGAGCAACAACGAAGACAGCTTTTGGACGGGGATTGGGACATCAAAGAAGGCGCGGCTTTTACTGAGTTTGACCGCAACATTCATGTTGTTGAGCCTTTTGATATACCTAATAATTGGGTTAAGTTTAGGGCTTGCGATTACGGTTACGGCAGCAAGTCTGGCGTTGTCTGGTTTGCTGTTGCACCTAATGAACAACTTGTGGTATATAGAGAACTCTACGTATCTAAAGTCCTTGCCACAGATTTGGCAGATATGATACTGGATGTAGAGGCTGGTGATGGAAATATTAAGTATGGTGTTTTGGATAGCAGTCTTTGGCACAAGCGTGGCGACACTGGTCCTTCTCTTGCGGAGCAAATGATTATGAAGGGCTGTCGGTGGAGACCGTCAGACCGTAGCCGTGGTAGTCGCATATCAGGCAAAAATGAAATACATAGGCGTTTACAGGTAGACGAATTTACAGAGGAGCCAAGACTTGTTTTCTTTAATTCTTGCACAAATACCATCTCACAGTTACCCGCCATACCGCTGGACAAGAAAAACCCGGAAGACGTGGATACAAATGCTGAAGACCACTTGTATGATGCGCTAAGATATGGTATAATGAGCAGACCGCGATTTAGTATATTTGACTATGACGCTCGTGGTGGACCCAGAAATAGTATGCCAGTTGCAGACGCAACCTTTGGATATTAAGGATATATTATGAACGAAGATGATATGATGATTGAGGACGATGCAATTGCATTGGAAGATACGGATGATACTGTAATAGAAGACGCAGATGTATCTTCTATTATTCCGTTTATTCAAAGTCGCTACCTACGTTCTGAAGACTATCGTGAACAAGATGAGAATAGATGGCTACGTGCTTATCGTAATTATCGTGGACTGTATAGTAATGATGTGCAGTTTACTGAGGCAGAGAAGTCTCGCGTATTTATTAAAGTAACTAAGACTAAAACACTAGCAGCTTACGGTCAGATTACTGATGTATTGTTTGCTAATAACAAGTTTCCCCTATCTATTGACCCAACAGGATTACCTGAAGGTGTAGTAGAGGATGTACACTTTGACCCGCAAGAACCAGAGCAGATGCAGACTGACCAGAATGTTAGTCCTTATGGATTTGCTGGTGACGGACGTGACTTAGAGCCGGGTGCTACCGCTACTACACTAACTGAAAAGTTAGGTGTAATGCAGAATAAACTTGAGCCAGTGCAGGATAAACTAAAAGAAGGTCCGGGCAAAACACCTACAGCTATTGCATTTAGCCCTGCAATGATTGCAGCTAAGAAGATGCAAAAGAAAATACATGACCAACTGGATGAGTCAGGTGCAAGTAAACACTTACGTAATGCTGCATTTGAGATGGCACTCTTTGGTACAGGTGTAATGAAAGGTCCATTTGCCGTAGATAAAGAGTATCCTAATTGGGATGAGGATGGCACGTATGACCCATTATTTAAAACAGTACCACAAGTATCTCATGTATCAGTTTGGAATTTTTATCCTGACCCAGATGCGAATAACATGGATGAGGCGCAGTATGTAATTGAGCGTCACAAGATGTCACGTACACAACTACGTAATCTCAAGAAGCGTCCATACTTCCGTGCGCAGGTAATTGATGCCGCTATTGCACAAGGCGAAAACTATGATAAGAAGTATTGGGAAGATGACCTTTCTGATTATGCGCCTGAGACAAGCATTGACCGTTTTGAAGTTCTTGAGTATTGGGGTATGGTTGATATCGAAATGCTTGAAGAGCAAGACATCGACATCCCGAAAGAACTAAAAGAGTTTGATGAACTACAAGCTAATGTGTGGGTTTGTAACGGTATGCTACTGCGTATGGTGCTTAACCCATTCAAGCCAGCTAAGATACCCTACCATGCAGCACCGTATGAACTAAACCCATACTCATTCTTTGGTGTAGGTATTGCTGAGAACATGGACGATACGCAGACATTGATGAATGGCTTTATGCGTATGGCTGTAGACAATGCTGTATTGTCAGGCAACTTGATTGTAGAGGTAGACGAAACTAATCTAGTACCGGGCCAAGACTTGTCATTATATCCGGGTAAAATTTTCCGTAGGCAGGGTGGCGCACCGGGTCAAGCTATCTTTGGTACTAAGTTTCCTAATGTATCACAAGAGAATATGATGTTGTTTGACAAGGCACGTGTACTAGCAGATGAAAGCACAGGCTTCCCATCCTTTGCTCACGGGCAAACAGGAGTGCAGGGCGTAGGCCGTACAGCTTCTGGTATCTCTATGCTTATGGGTGCAGCACAAGGCAGCACTAAAACAGTTATCAAGAATGTAGATGATTATCTTCTGCGTCCACTAGGTGAAGGACTGTTTCGTTTTAACATGCAGTTTGACTTTGACCCAGAGATTAAGGGCGACTTAGAAGTTAAAGCACGTGGAACAGAAAGCCTAATGGCTACAGAGGTACGTAGTCAAAGATTGATGCAATTCTTGCAAGTAGCAAGTAGCCCAGCGTTAGCACCATTTGCGAAGTTCCAATATATTATTCGTGAGATAGCTAACTCAATGGGACTAGACCCCGACAAAGTAACCAACAATATGGATGAGGCCGCACTGCAAGCTGAGATTATGAAACAGTTTCAAGCACCCGCACCGGGACCAGAAGGCGCAGCACCAGCAGGTGTAAACCCAATGGACCCAACAGGTGCAGGTGGTGGCAATATAGGTATGGGACAGGCTCCTGTACCGGGTGAACAGGGATTTAGTGGTAATGGACAACAACAGGGAACTCCTCAACAAGCTGAAGCCGCTGGTGGGCAACAACCGCCAATGGGACCACTTCAGTAAGTATTTGGATAGCATAATAGACCAGCAACATAAGGTCTTGGAACAAACAGAAGATATGGTAGCAGTACACAAAGCACAGGGTGCTATTGATATGTTACGAAAGATTAAACGATTACGTGAGGACGTAGCTAACGCTGAAGGATAATACTATGAACAACATGGCAAAACAAATGGAAATGTTTGATGATGGCGGTCTTATGGATGAGGGCGGCACTGTTGACCCTGTATCTGGTAATGACGTACCGCCGGGTTCTACTCAAGAAGAAGTTCGTGATGACATTCCTGCCCAACTAAGTGAGGGTGAATTTGTTTTTCCTGCAGACGTAGTGCGTTACTTTGGTTTAGAAAAACTTATGGAAATGCGCCAAGAAGCTAAGATGGGCTTGCAGCGTATGGAAGATATGGGTCAAATGGGTAATAGCGAAGAAGCTATTATGCCAGATAATCTTCCTTTTTCTATTGAAGACCTTGACATGGAAGACGATGGGCTAGAAATGGCGCAGGGCGGTGTAGTACAGGCTGCTAATGGTACATTTGTACAGCCTACACCTACTACTCCTAATGCTGGCGTATTCTATAATCCTGCTGCACAATCAACTACAGGTGTAGCTGCTGCTCCTATGCAAGCAGCGTCAGCAAGTGCCGCACCTAGTATTGGTCAGGCTGCTACACCAGTTCAAGCAGGATCAGGTAAGCCAACTATGTTTACTAATTACCAATTGCCTCAAGCACCTGTACCTGTAATGACAGCACCAGATCAACTGCCTAAATTTTTAGGGGAAGTTGCACCGGGAGTAGGTGGTGTAGATTACACAGAAGAAGTATATGTGAATGAAGCAGGTCAAACTGTTACGTTTAGACGTTATACAGATGGTAGACTTTTAGATTCAAGCGGCAATGAAGCTGTAATACCTGAAGGGTATACTATTAAGTCTGAAGCAGAGAAAGATGTAGGTACAGGGCCAGTAAAAGTTGAAACTGCTACTGTGCAAGATGATGGTGGTGGTGATGGAAATCAAGAAGGTGATGGTACAGGTACTGGTGCTTCTGTAGCTTGGGGTGGCACAACAGAAGGTGCTAAAAAAGGATTAAAAACAGGGAGTACAAAAGTAGGTATTTCTTATTTTAATACAGGTACTTTAGGTGTAGCAGGTGCGCTTGCTTTTGCTGGGGGTAGATTTACAGGTCAGGAAGTTCCAGAAGGTGTAGATGTTGGAATGAGTGTTGGCGGTGTTACAACTACAATAAATGCTAATGCATATAACACTGCTAAGAAAGCAGGATTTATGGGAGACTTTTCTAATGGTTTGTTAGCAGATGCAAATTTAAATGCTCAAAATATTAGTAAAGTTGCGGATGTATATAATTTAAATATAGATATGAATAGGCCAAAAACTGTAGAAAATTTTTATACTGAAGCTGCTAAAACAGATAGAGGTATAACAACTTTAGCAAATAGATTCGGTATAGATGTAGCAACTATAGATAGAGGTTTTCTTGGTGGTTTAAGTCATAACGATGCTGTAGATAAAGCCGTAGAAGAGGCTAATAAAAGAGGAGAAAGTCAATTTGGTAAAGGTAACTTTGAAGAAGTTACTAAAGAAGATATAGCAAACGCACAAAGAGCCTTTACTAATGATGACGTTTTCGGAACTGATGGACAAGGCGTAGCCAGTGACCCAAGTGGTAAAGTATCAGGTGGTGCATCACAAGCAGCAGTCGATGCAGCGAGAGCCGCGCCGGGATATGGAGGTAGACCCGGAGGAGTGCAAAGTGATGGAAGCTATAATGACGCAGGTTTTGAAGGCGGCGGTCAAGACGATGATCCCGGCGGCGGCACTAGTGGTGGTGACCCCGGCGGCGGCGCACAAGGTGGCGGCTACGGCGGCGGCACTGACTGTCTAACTGAAGACATGAAGGTTAAACTCAATGGCGTAGTTGACTTTGTTACTAATATTAAAGTTGGTGACATGATTGATAATT
>WLWF01002984.1_pt1 | contig 11592 bp, 17 predicted proteins | sample 6718331 | NCBI WGS metagenome assembly WLWF01 (sample SAMN12718692, study PRJNA515312) | sponge metagenome | isolation source: marine sponge | host: Mycale hentscheli | place: New Zealand: South Island, Marlborough, Capsize Point | collected 2003-05-01
TCAACAGGGTCTAATGTAGAGGATAATGGGTGGCATTTAATAGGATTTACATTCAATGATGTAGACCAAGCTAAGATATATATAGATGGTGTTGAGGTTAGTTATAACGGTACTGATACTAATATGTCAGCTATTCACTCATCTACAGCTAACTTGTTTATTGGCTCATTAAGTAATGTCTCTGAGCGTTGGTTAGGACACATTGACGAGGTAACAATGTGGGATGGCGTGACGTTAAGTGGGCCAGAAGTACTAGCGTTATACAACAGTGGATCACCTATTGAACCTTCCTCTCTGGTAACATCAGCAGTGCTACAACATTGGTGGAGAATGGGGGATTCAGACACAGCCCCAACAATAACAGACCACGCTGGCAGTAAAGATGATCAATATAATACTCCTTTCTTGTTGGCTATGTATAGGGTGTTCTGGCCAGCTAGATATCATCAAGATTGCCAAAAAATCTTTTTAAATAAACTCTTGAAACTTGGAGACAGTGAGTCCAAACTAAAATATGATGCCCGTCAAGGTGTTGGGATGATGGAAGCGAAATCATTATATAAGGAATGTTGTGAAATTAAACGGGTTCGTATCTCCAAAAAGAATCCTTTTGAAACTCAAAATGGTCTCAGCAGTGAAATCAATAAATTATATAAACAGTTATTTGGAGATAAAATGGTTAGCAGTAAGAAAACCACTAAAGTATGCGAGGAGACTGGAAAGAAAAAATCATTGACAATCCACACCGTTAATGGTGAGGAGATTGGAAAAGTGTGGGCGTTGGAAAAGTTCGCACCTTCAAAATATTAAATCAATCAAAAATTAATCTAAATTATTCATATATTTTTTTATCGTGTAAAGTGGAGAACAATAATTTTAGATCGCATCAATTTTACTATCGTTATTTTTTTTTATGTGTGCTTATAAGGAATTATAATTTAATCTTTTAAAATATTTATGGCATACTTTCAATGCGTTAGATAAGGGATACATAAGGACTAATTAATGGAACCCAAATCGCACCAAATTAATATTGGGATTATTGTTGGAACCTATTTGGCAATCTCCAACATTAATTTGTTGCCAAATGGGTTCCCTCTTTATACTTACACCTAAAAACAATTATTCCAATAATCCGCATCATTTCTGGTTAATGCTTTTTTGATTGTTTGTCTTACAACCTCTTTCTCACTTTCAATCTTTTGTTGTTCTAATTTCTTTTTTTTCCTTTCTTTTCTTAATGCTTCATATTTAATGATTGCCTCTAATTGTGCGTCTTCCAAATCCTTTTTGGTAATTGTGGGAGACTTTGGTCTTTTCTCTACAACTTTCTCAATAACCTTTTCAACGACGGGGACTTTTTCTTTTACTTCTTGTTGTTCTGTTTCATCTTCTACATATCTTTTTAATTCTCTTTTCTTTTTAATTCTATATGCAAGCATTTGTTGTGCCTGTTTTAAATTAGTGATGTTTTCTATAAAGACTGCATCTTCAAAATCTACTTGACCTTGTGCTACACTCGCTTGAAGTATTTGCATTAACCTTACTTTTTGTTCTTCGGTTGGTCTATCTTCTATTTTTACACCAAACTCATGTTTAGAAACTGAAGGGCTTAGTTTAAAAAACTTCATAGTATTAGATCCTAGTGACCTAACATAACCTTCAATAGGTTTTTTCTTGATTGAGTCTTGTAACCTTACAATAACTGCTGATGCTAATTTTTCTAACAAATGTCTTTCTCCTTGCTCTAAAAAAGCAAGTGCATTTGATGTTGCTTGAGCAGCAAGTTTTGCAGTAGTTGTTAAACTTCTTGCATCTGGCGTTGAACCATCTGTAAATTCATTAAGACCTGTTATTTGCCTAATCATTTCAATATTATTTTGAATAATTTGATAATAACTTACAGCATCTCTACCTAATCCATTTTCTAATTCTTCTATTGGTCTATAGTTTGTAGGCCTTCCTCCTGCATCATTTCTTCTATAAACCAATGTACCTGTTTTATTAAACAAGTCTAAAACATCCATTGGCTTCATTTGATTTCCTCCTGAACCTAATGGAATATCTTCTAACGCACCTAACTCAATCATTATCCCTTTTGGTCTTGCTTGATTTATAGTGTTTTGTAATCTATACCATGATATTTGTATTTGATCTGCTATAGGTATAAGTTGTTCCATTATACCTAATGGTTTCATATTATAAAAATCTGGAGAAAATAAATGATAAGATAAATCAGTATCCATCAAATTTGACTTAACTCTTTTCATGTCAGAACACAGCCCATAATTAAAACAATAATTAGAATCAACTATCCATGATATTTTATATACTACTTTATAGTCAGATCTTAAATATTTATTTTTTCTTTTGTTTGTGTCTTGATATTTTGCTCTACCGAATTTTTTATTACCCCTCCTGTCAACTCTTGATTCATGTACCATTTGGTTTACTGAGAAAAACTCTAACTCTAATACTTTAACCTTAGAGTCATCATATTCTTTAAAGTGACCTCTATTGGAAGGATACATTTTTGCACTTCCTTTAGATCCTGAATATTTTTCAGCAATATCTTGATATTCTTTTTCATTAAACTGACCACCTGCTCTTTGTTTTAAATCAGAAATAGTCATTTCAGTTACTTCACCAACATGGATTTTATCTGAAAAGTCTCTGTTGTTACAATGACTAACTAAAAGATTAGCAGGGTTTACCCTTCTAATTTTAACCGCACCATTGCTGTCAATATATTCCTTATATCCTGCAACTCCGAAATCAAATAAATCTTCTAAAATATTTTTTCTTTTTTCACTTATATTATTAGTATGAAACACAAGGTCTATTCCTTGTTCCATTTCTATAGACGCATTATGCTTATATGTGTAAGCCATATGTAAGTCTAGTTCTTCATCATTATCAGGTTCGTTTGCTTCTTGTTTTAAAGGACTAAATGTTTCTATACCAGGAATAGTTTCTTTGGCAACATTTCTTAAATCCATTTTAGCCTTAGTCTTGGAATAATATTGTTCTGTTTCTGATTGGGCTAAAGAATCTATTGGAGTAGCAGAAATATTATATTCTGTTTTACTAAGTTTACCTAAAGCAATTCTTCTAAATTTTGGAACAATAGGAATTACAGACCAATCAATTGCTAACCATGTTTCATTTTCATTCTCACTTACATTTAATAAACTTTTATATTTATTAATCGATTGTGATCCTTGAGCGTAATCTTTTATTCTTACATAATTACCTCTATTGTTATGAAAAGATTGTGAATTGTGATTGTTAAAGTCTGTCCACGCTGCTTTAGCATACGCTAAACACCAAGACATATTCTTTTCAGAAGGGTCTATCATGTGGTTAGGGTAGGCTGATTTGCTGTTCTGTATAATCATCTTACTCTATATTTCTTAAATAAATTTTTGGCATCTATAGTTTTATTTTTAGCCATTTCATTTTTATATAATATATTCTTGTCTGCAATAAGCGTATATCCAGCAGCCATAGCAGCATCAAATTTTGTTGTTTTAGATATATCAAATTCTAACCAGTCTTTTAGTAGGCTTTTGAAATAAACTTTTTCTATATTAGTTTCTATATAATCCTCCGTCACCTCTGCTATTTGTTGATGTGTTTTTATAGATCCACTCATTCCAGGTTTATTAGAACCAGGTAGATACATCAAAAAACTAGCATACCCTCTATCTTCAAAATAATTTTTAATTCCTATTTTATTATCCTCGAATAAAACTTGACAAGAATAATAATGACAACACTTCAATACATCTTCATAAAATTGTCGTGCTGTACTTGGTCGGTAAATGTATTGAACAATAAAAGAACTATCATAAAAATTTGCTATTGGATTCTGCTTTTGATATACATAGAATGCACCGTCAGATCTTCTTTGGTCTACAGTGCTGTCATGATCGTAAGGGTCACAACCCATAACGTACTCAATTTTTCTTGTTGGGTAAACATTATTTGATCTTTTTATTACTCTATTTGCATCGTCTTTATTATCAAATATATACGCTACTTTAAATCTTCCATTAGCCATAGGTTTAAAATCTACATAGCCTGTATCCCTATCACCAACCCATTCAAAGTTTCCTCTAGTATATGCATTATCAACCCATGATAATCTGTCAATCCTATCATTCAATTTCATAGAGTTAAACAAAGAACGCTCACCATCTATTCTAAATGCTTCTTGTATAGTGAACGGATTCCTGCGAATAATATTAGACAAGGCCCTGTCATCATCAGCAAGAGATTTACGGTCATCCAAATAATATTGTTTAGCACGATCTTCATCAGCGATACCGTACTTATCAAAGTAAAGGGTTTTGTAAGAAGGTGTAAAAAATCTATATAACCCACTTGCGGTCCTGCCATGTATATTTTTACTTTCTTGGTCACTTGCATCCCAAAGTCTTTTAAAAGACTCTCCACCTGATTCCATTTCTTCCACAGTGGTTGTGTAAAGTAATTTTCCAATATATTGTCCATCCAATTCTGAACAGAATCTAACAACATTGTGCCTTTCCCAGACATCCACTTCCATAGTTTTTCCAACCTCGTCACCAAGGTATCTGTGTAATTTTGTTCCATCATATGCGTATTTATCTGAACTTTTCCAATCTATCTGACTTTCTAGTTCTGGTTTACCTAAGTCCTCTAAAGACCTACTTCCTCTTTTTGTTGTTCTATAAAATCTTAATTCTGATGTTGGGGTGACCCCTTTTGATTGATCGTATACAGGCCTAAAAAAATCTGGTAATTTTTTAAAAGGTCCAACTATGTTTTTTTGAAACACATTGTTTTTTGCATCACTTGCTGTCTTAGATTGTATACCACCGTTTTTATTTTTAGATCTAGATATTAAGTCATACATAAAGACTCCTGCTCTAACTGTTTTACCTTGTCTACGTTTAGTTAACTCTATCATTCCTAGGCAGTTAGGGTTGTCAACACATGCCTGTAAAAAATAGAAATAATCTTGATCTGTTTTTCTAAAACTTGGATAGCCTATATCAATCTTCCACCAGTTTAAAAACAAATAATGCATACCTGTTAAGTAGGTAGCAACTCCGTTGTTCATAAACCAAACACCATTTAATCTTCTATCCCATTCTTGTGATCTGAAGTTTTCTAACTCTACATCAAAATAATCTTTATCTTCCGCCTGTCTTACTAACTCTTCTTTTCTCTTATAGTTATAACCTTCAGGGAGCGTAGTCCTAATCCATACTTGATCTTCTTTTTTTGAAGAACTAGTTATAATAGGACGCTTCTCTATTTTTTTTGTAATTACATTATATACTTTTCCTTTAGGCGGTAACTCAAATTCTACACCTTGTATATCTACTTTCATAAATTAGCAATGAATTCTGGAGTTAATCTTTTATCTGCTTTTATTACTTTTAGTAACTCTTGGTCTTCTCCATATAGTTTCATGTAGTATGAATCCAACCTGTCATTAATTGTATTTAAGTCATCCATTATCTTAGACTTTATTTGTAAAGCCTGTAAGATATCTTTATCTCGGTCACCCTCAACTGGACTTAACAACTTAGTTTGATATTCAAAAAAAGTTTGTTCATTAGAAACAATCATAGACCATATTCTATTATTTTGTTTTCTTAAAAACTCATCAACCATATCAACTAATTGATCTGACAAAAAGAAAAACACATCGTGTAATTTTTCATTGTCTTTTATTAAACTAAACCCAGATAATACAGCAGCCTGCTCTTTTCTAATTTTTAATTCTGGAAATTGTTCTTTCAATGGAGTGTTCTGATCATACATATATAAAACATATTTAATCATGCTGTCATTAGCACTATCAAAAGTTTTAAACATTTTTAATTTTGGATACTTTTTTTTTATTGAACCCTTGATACTGAAAGGATTAAATATCATTTTATTAAAATCCTCCTTGTTGAAGATATCAGTTAAAGACATGTTGTTTGTTTTGAGCGAAAATATGCTAATTAAAAAGAATGATTATAAATATTTATAATTCAGTTTTATTACCGAATATCGAGTATTAAATTTTATAGATACTTTTTTAGTCATAACTTATATTTACTCAAATTAAAAAAATGGCTGAATACCAGGGAAAAAAGGTCACACTTAATAAAATCATGAAGTCTGAAAGACCTGCTAAAAAAAGCAAGGTTTACGTTAAAAAGCCTAACGGTAAAATTACTGTTGTGCATTTTGGTGATCCTAACATGAAAATAAAAAAACACATTCCTGGGCGCAGAAAATCTTTTAGGGCTAGACACAATTGTTCTAATCCTGGACCTAGATGGAAAGCAAGATATTGGGCCTGTAAAACTTGGTAAAATGAAAAAAGAAAATAATCCTTGTGAGTGTGGCTTAATGACTATTGATACTTGCAACTGTAAATCAATAGTAAATGGCAAAACAACTTTCTGAAGAAACACAATTTACGTTATCTGTTAAAACAATGGCAGGCGCAAGTATACTTATCTTTACTATGGTAGGTTTTTGGTTTTCTCTTCAAGCACAAATTGATGGTAAACTAGATAAGACTGAACTTCCTGAACCAAAAATTTCTCGTGTGGAGTTTGACATAAAAGATAAAATGGTCAGAAACCAAATTAAAGCCATTGATGAGAATGTTAAATTAATTCAAGCCCAACTTGAAAAAATGGAAGAGAGGCTTTATCAAATAAGCACTAAATAAAATGAAAAAATTCCTAATCACATTATTATTTATTTTATCATTTAATATGTGTTTTGGTCAAGAATATAAAGATGAATTGTCTGTAGTATGTTTTACCGCTAGTTTTGTAAAAGATAAAGAACTAAAAGATTGGAAAAAATTAAGTAGTGTAAACAAACACACTGTTGATATAGAAAAAAACTCAGCAGTAATGACAACAGAAAACATATCTGTTGTTCCAACTATAATTATTTATGATAATGGTGTTCTTGTAAAAAAATGGGAAGCCAATATACTTTTTGAATTAGATGTTGATATAAAAGAAATTCAAAGAATAATTGATGAAGTCATTGAATCAAAGTTTTAACATGAAAAAATTTATAATAATATTTTTATTTTTAACAGGATGTGCTGTTACTGAAAAGCAACCTAAGATTTTAATTACACATGTTCTAGCGGTTACTGAACAAGGTGATACATTAAGACTTCCTATAAATATGATAAGACCAAACGTAGTATATAAAATAATAAACTACGGTAATAACTATAGACCATACTATAATGATTGGAATTATAGACCATATCATAATAACAATCAAAATATTTATGTAAAACCAAATAATAATAACAATAACAACAACAATAATAACAACCCTAGTAAACCAGAAAAGCCTCTGAATAAATTTGAAAGCAAAGACATATCAAGATTAGAAGTTAATAATGGTGGACTTAAAAAAAATAACTAATGAAAAAAATTATAATTCTTGTTTTATTGTTTGTTACCACACAAGTTAATGGACAGTTTTTTAAAAAGGCTTACAAAGGAATGTTTAAGTATGCTACTGTATACACTTCATATTCTCAAGAAAATGGTTTCAAAGCACCTCCAGCATATTTTGTAACACAGGCTGGTGAGGTTCAAGACATAACACCTGTATGGGCAACAGATTATCAATATTCTTTTGGTATAAGAAAGATATCTAGATTAGGGTATGAAAAAAAACAAGGAGAATTTTACACAGGAGAAGAGCCAGTATCTTTAAACTCTAACTATTCTCCAGTTAAAGGTTTAGAGTATCTTGTTCAAATAGATAAAGGTAGGCTTATGAGTAGAAATTTTAAAAACCAAAAATATTTAATCAGATATATTTCTAAATACTGGAGTGTTAAAGGTGAATTTTTAGATAATAAAAAAATAGATCTTAAATATAAATCAGCAGACATTAGACTTAGGCTTCCTATAAATAATAGACTATCTGTTTCAGCAGGGGCAACCCTAAGACATCATAGACCTTATGGATTTACACCAATTGAATCTTATTTAGAAGATCTTCCTTGGTGGGACTTAGCATACGAATATGGATATCAAGACTATTATTATGGAATTGACTACAATAATGACGGACAGTTAGATAACTTTGATTGGTGGTGGTCTAATGAAGATGGAGAAAGAGTAGCAGATACAGATTTAGATTTTAGAAAAAATATTTATGGTGAAATTGTAAATGATTATAATAGAACAGAATTAGATAAAATTGGTGACCTAGGAACTTTAAGTTTTATTGTAGGTAGTGATTTTTATTATTACAGACCAACATTCTGGATTCATTCTTGGGCATCTGTAATGCCTGGCATTCATAAACATGTTATTGGGGACGAACAGTTTTCTTATGCTGGTTTTTTAAAATCAGATGGTATGAATGAAAAATGGATTGATTACAATATAGGTATAAACTTTGGTTTAAAATTATGGAAAAAAGTAGGTGTCTTTACTGAGTATGAAATAACAAAATTCTGGGACAGAAGAATATCTGCTTTAAAAGCAGGAGTAAATATTAGGTTGTAATGGAAGAAAAAGAATTAAGTTTAGATGATAAATCTAAAGTACAATTAGACATCAAATCTTTAGTAGGTATTGTGTTTGGAATAGTATCTTTAGCAGGAGTTTGGTTCACATTAACTGCTGAAATTTCTCAATTACAATTAGATGTAGTGAGAATGCATGACGCTGTTGATCTAAATGAAGAATTTAGAATTAAATGGCCGAGAGGTGAAATGGGTGCTTTGCCTGATGATGCTAAGCAAGATTTAAGAATTAGTTATTTACAAAAAGAAGTAGAAGAACTCAGAAAGACAGTTAAAGAATTAGAAATAGAAAACGCAAAAAAATAAAATTATGGCAAGTTACGGAGGATCTATAAAAAAAGTAAAAAGTAAAAAAAAGAAAACAAAGTTAAAACCTACAAGTTCAATTAAGAAAATGAGATATTAATCATGGCAAAAAAAGTATCATGGAAGTGGGGAGGTAAAACCTACTCAGGAACTATAATCAGACAAACAAATGATTATACATTCGCAAGAACACATAACGGAAAGATTAAAAAAATTAAAAGAAAGTAATATGCCAGAACCATTAATATTGACAGACAGTAACACAAACGATGTTATTAATATGAGAAAAATAGAGTTACTATTAGATGTATTATCTAATATAGATGCTGCCAACTCGCCTGATACTTATGGTTTAAAAATAATGATAGTAAATAAAATAGAAGATTTAGTAGAAAACATTTAGTTTTTCATGCTCATCCATCTTGACTACATGCATTATGAATAGCATTTTCTTAAATTTTTTCTTATCTCCAAAATAGTTATGACATTCTCTACATAACGCCATAAGATTTATCATTTCATCTGAATCTTTAGAACCTCCCATACCTCTTGCATTTATATGGTGTATGTCTACAGCAGTGTTGTTGCAAACTTCACAACCAATCCAATCCGATTTATCTAAATTAAAATGCTCTAAATAAACTTTAGTGTGTTTTTTCATATGGCCTCTTCGGTGTCCTCTTGTAGTCGAAACTAGTTCGCTTATCAAGATTATCTATATTAGTCTTATCAATAACTTGATTTTGCAGATCTATAATTTTATAATTATACTGCACTAGTTTGTGAATACTCTCGTGAATTTTTTTTTCTTCTGTTCTGAAGTGATTAAAAATTTGATTTTCGAAAGGGTGATGTTCATGTTTCATAATTTTAGTTTTTTTAATATTAGTGTTTTTCATTATAGTCTATTAGTTCCCACATAAAAGGTTTTCTGTTTCTTGCATACTGTTCCATTGTCCAATGAATATCGTCAGTATGGAAATCCTCCATGTAAGAGTTTTCATTTTTATCTACTGGTTTTATTTTTATTTTAAAATTCATTCAGTGCTTGTTGAAGTTTTTGAATTTCCAACTTTAATTCAGCAGACATTTTTTGTTTTTTTAATTCTACAATTCTGTCTGTTATTTGTTTTATTGCTTCTAAGTTTCTTGACATTGTTCCGATGTTTGATAGCGCCATTGCCTTTTATCTACTTTAAATTCATAATATTTATTTCTTTCATTTACCGTAATTTGGGGCCAACTTAATATATCATTCTTTTTAAAATTCAATAAAACATAATGGCGGTTTTTTAAAAATAAGACAAAAAGTATATAGTCCACATCTAATTTGTGTATCGTAAACGAGTTAACCTTTAATGATCTTTCACATCCTTTGACATCAATTCTATTGCCATCTACTGTTAAGTCAGGGTCTGATACACCTTTTTCTTTGACAAATGCGCTAGTTAAATAGTTCACACCTTTTAGATCAAAGTTATGCCTTACTATCAATTCCGCTAAGATTCCTTTAAAATCTGTGTAGAAATTATTGTCTACTGGTTCGTCAAATAGTATGGGGTGTTTGTATTGGTATGATCTAGATTTCCAATAAAGTTTTTTATAGTGGTCTCTATTGGCCATTACTCGTGTGTCTACATATAGTTTTGCGTGTTCAAAGATACAATCAGGTATTTTATACGGTCCCTCCATCTGAATAGATTTTCCCCTCAATCACCGTCTGATGCATTACATAATACTTATTATCTTCTATTTCATTTTCGAAAGCGAACATTTCATGAAACCAAACTTCATCTCCTGGTAACAGACCTGTTTTTTCGAAATTTTTTTTGGGGGTACTTAGATACTCCACATAACCCATGTTCTTACTTAATTTTGGGGTGGAAAGATATATACTACCTTTCTTCTCTATATTCTCCCTTGGTTTAATTAGCGCATGATTAGCGGTAGCAGTAATTCTTCCATCTCTCACAAAACAGAAAATCATTTCTAAATCTACAGTGTACAAGTTTTCCTCACCTTCTATTAGGTTGGTAGGATCTACAGTTAGATAATTAAAGTATACCAGGTCTCCAACATATAGATCATTTCTAACAGAGGTTCCGTCAGTTGTTATACACCATTTATTGTTTGGGATCGCCACGACCTCTCCCTTTATTGTAACATGTTGTTCAGGTGTGTAAGTAACATCAAGATATAACTTATTGCCATTTCCTAAGTCAACTTCATCTTGATACTTTTTATCAACTCTCACCACTACCGTTTGTCCAATCATTTGCATAACCACAATTTATAAATAATGATGCCTCTTTACTATGGTTCAATGAATGACTTATTAACCTTGTTATTAACCGTTAGCCATTTTGTCTAGCGGTCATGTATTCTGATAGCCAATTTGGCTAGCGATTTATTTGCATAGTATATATTATACTAGTATTATATATAATATATATAGTATACTAGTATATTATATTAAACCAATATATTATATATTTCCGAGATGAGGTTTTGATCGTTTTAAGGTGCTGTAAATTTAAGACATATATAACATGTCCAGGCACTATTTAAAAGTTATTGTACATGGCTTAAAATTGCTCAGGAGTATAAAAAAAATTTTGTTGTAGATGGGAGGGTGATCTTGACACTATAGAGGCACGCACGCATCGGAGAAGAGGAAACGAAATCTGGCAACCGAGTACCCCAAGAAATGGCATTTT
>WLWF01002985.1_pt1 | contig 11591 bp, 12 predicted proteins | sample 6718331 | NCBI WGS metagenome assembly WLWF01 (sample SAMN12718692, study PRJNA515312) | sponge metagenome | isolation source: marine sponge | host: Mycale hentscheli | place: New Zealand: South Island, Marlborough, Capsize Point | collected 2003-05-01
AGTTCCTATAGCTGCGTATTTAATACCAGCGTTATCGTCCCAATGATGAATAGCTCTAGCTGCACCAGTTAATTTGTCGTCACCTAATTGTGTCCAACCACCTATTTTTTCGGGAGTACCGTATCTAAATCTAACATTGTCACCATCAAACCATTGTCCCTCGGCCCCGGTTTCTGTGACTTGTTTGTTGAACCCTGGTGCAAAACCTAATTTTTGTAACATATAACTCCATTTATGTATTCCTTATTGGTGGAACACCTAACATTGGCCTTCTGTCAAACCTATTTTTTTCTGCAAAAGGACCATTTACATGGTTATAATGAAGAAACACTTGTCCGCAAGTATTACCTTCAAAAGGTTCTCTCCAATGCTCTAATTCACATCCACTATATACCAGCATATCGCCTACTTCAAGCAAGACTTTCGTGCCTTCAGGAGCATTGGGTTTGTGTATATTTTTATGTTCATCAATAACAGTATCAGCACCTGTGCCATCTATAAATATCGGCCATGGATCGCCTCCTAAATTTATTGTAGTTGATATCTCACAACTTGGTCTGTCTTTATGTCTTTTTAATTCATCGCCATTTTTATATAATCTAGCGTATGAATAAGTTGGAATTAAATCTAGGCCTGTTTCTTGCTGCATTACTGGTAATACTTTCACTAAAAGAGTCTCCATTACCGGATCAGCATAATGAGAATAAGTGTTTGGAATCTGTTTATCGGTCCATGTACCAAGCATTCCTGTATCATAGGTAATATTGTTTTCGTACATCCATTTAACAGCATCTCTTTTAAGAAGAAAATAGTTAAAGATAAAGTTAGCTAGTTCGTAGCTAATTGCTTTTTTAATTACGTGATATTTATTAAAAGCCATGTTGTATAAAATTAAAACTTACTGATATTCTTATATCATTTGATTCATTAGGTTCAACACAATGCCACAACCAAGAAGGAAACATAAGTATTCTATTTACTTTTGGCTCTAGGTGTACTTCTCTCCATAAATGTTTTGGTGGTTGTCCTGGTTTTCTTACAGGCATATTAGTTTGTATACCTGGCCTTGGATCATTACAAACAAGTTTACCTGAGTTAGGTTCTGCTTTAATGTAATAAACACCACTAAATAAACTGTTAGGATGTATGTGTGGTTTATTGTATCCACCCGGATAATTTATATTAGCCCACATATTACCTATCGCTGGTTCTCTATCTAAATGTTCTTGTTTAAATACTTCAATAGTCATCTTAAACAATTCATCTACTAATGGTTTAAACTGCGGTAGTTCATGCATGTTGGTTTCACTGTGCCAACCATTTACATTTGTTTTTTTTACACCCTTATCTTGTTTAGACCAAAGAACTATATCATTAGCTAGTTGTTGTGTATTTAAATTAACATCTTGTGCATATATTAATGTTGGAAAAAAACCTTCAGCAATCACTGACCCCTCCACCAAAATATTAAAGATTTTCTATCTGTCTTAAAAACTTTGTTAACCCCATGTTTTATTTTTTGACCATTAAAAAAAATAAGAGCTCCTTTTATAGGTTTAAATTTTCTGCCATCTTCAGTTATAAACTCTCCTCCTAAAAAATCATCGTTTAAATATAAAGAACTAGTATAAATAATATGTTCTCTTCCTGGATTATAATGTGTGTGTAAATTTCCAAAACTATTAACATGCCAATTTTGTATTTGTAATTGATCTAAATCTAAATTAATTAAAAATTTTTTATTAAGAAAATTTTTAACTTTTTCTCCAATTGGATCTCCTGTTAGATCTGCAGTAATAATTTTAAAATCTAACATTTTTGGTTGTGGACCGATATCATATATTTTTTTATAATATTCATCACACTCTTCAGAAGATAAAAAATCTTTAAAAATGTAAAGTTCATTATTATTAATCATCTAAAAGGTTTGCCTCCAAACCAAACAACAAGTGATTGTCTAACTCCTTTTGTCACTGGTTGCACTCTATGATTTAAAAAAGATGCAAAACAAATTGCGTGACCTTGTTTAAGTTCTCCAAACTTACCCGGAGACATTAATTCTAAATGCCCTCCTTCAAACTCTGACGGATCATTTAATAATAAAGTCATTGATATTTTTCTTACAGGTGGTTCGTGTGTCATGTTTACATCACAGTCCATATGCCAATCATAAAACCCGCCTTCAGGGTATTCTGTAAATTGTGCATTTTCTGTAACTTGTATATCTCCAAAACCAAAATGATTTTCATTAGCTGTTTGTATAAAATTATTAAGATCACGATACATATGACTCATTTCTTTAAATGGTATCCAGGAAATTGTTGTAACTCTTTTCTTTGTATCTGTGCCACCACCCGGTTTACCCATACCAACCTGTGCTGTCTGTGGTTTTTGTCGTCTTCCAGATTCTATAATCTGTCGACATTGATCAGGTGTAAACAAGGGTGTAGTGGTTTGAATTATCCAACTTTTCCATTTAGGTTCTTTTATAATTTGATTTTCATACATTAACTTACTCCTCTGTTTTTAATTGGGTCATACTGAACATCCATATTTGCAGCTAGTGTTCTTCTGTATCCAGGACCATTAAAAGGATATACACAGTGTCTCATATCATATGGAAATATAAAAAAATCTCTTTCTTTTATTTCTGGTTGATAATCTACATTTGCAAAATATCCATTAGTTGCACCTAATATTTGTAGTTTGCCATTTTGTGGTTGTTCGGCTGCGGAGTATTCTACGCCATAAGACTTTGGTAGTTTTAAAATCATAACAGAAGATAAACCTGTAAACAATGATCCTTGATGCACGTGCACTGGATTGTATTCATGCTCAAACATAGTATTAACCCAAATAGAATTTAAATGCATATTATAACTTTTTATTTTATTCCAATCTAAATAATGTGTAAATTTTTGATGAAGCCATTGTAATACATTTTGTGGTAAATGATTATGTTTAGTCATCCTAGGGCTGTTTTCACCGTCAAAAAATAAACTATGTTCTTTTTCTATCTTACCAACTAATTGTTTATTAGCAGGTTTTAATTCAGAATATTTTGTTTCATAAATATGGTTAATCGTATTCCACACATCAAGTGGTACTTGATATCTTAATACCGATTGACCTAAAAATATAAATTTAAAATCACTCTGGCTTGGATCCGAGGTCATTAGTTAATTGTTCTTTCTTGTTGTAAATCATTTCTCCTGATTTTTTAACTCTTTCTATGGTATTTAATTGACCTAACACATTAAACACTTCTGGCTGACTAGAACCAGACGTTAATGTCTCTGCCTTGTTTTTCATAATTTTATGATAAGAATCTAATTGGTGTCTGTTAACATCTTTTGTATCAAATGTACCATCATTAAATTCTTTTTTTAATGTAGACCAAAGTTTAATTTCTCTCATACGATCTTTTGCAACTAATTGCATATTAGCCAAACCATATCGTTCTTCATCTAAATCTATTTTATATTTTTCTAATTTATATTCGTCTTGTTCTGTCTCAATTTTTTTTTCTAACCATTTAATTTTTGCTTCTTTACGTCTACAATCAAAAGACAAACTCATTAAATTTTCTAAAAATACGTTTTGTTCTCTAACACATTGCCAATACTTTGCAGCTTTTGTTGGATATTTCATATCTTGAAGAACAGACATTCTCATTTCTGTCTCTGTTCTAAAGACTTGTTTCTTAGTCCATGTGTCTCGGAGCTCGGCTGTCATAGCTTTAAACTCTTTTACATCATTTGGGTCTAATAAATTATTTAGGCTAGGCGCCTCTTTTTCTATAAGCGCATGTATGTTACGTTTTTCTGTCATAGTAATCCTTTCATTTAGTTAACAGTAATATAACTATTTTTAACTAGTTGTCAATGTATTAACGCCTACTACTGGTCCGTTGTATTCTTCTGTTGTATTAGTAGGAGGACTGTTTCCATCTGCTCCACCTGCAACATAAGCTGCGCTTGCAGTTCCAGCTCCAACTGCTTGTGCTCTTCCAGTAGAAAATGTTGCTGGAGAAGTTGACCAACTAGACCCATCATAAGTTTGAATTTCTACACCATATGAAGGTGGAGATGCAGGGTGTCCAGTCATGTAAACAGCATCAGTTGAAGTCCCTCTGCATACTGCAGCACTTGCTCCAATATTTAAAGAAGGTGTGCTTGTCCAACTAGACCCATCCCAACTAAGAGATACAGTTGGATTACTAGGTCCTCCAGCTGAAAGTGCAGCTGTTTGAGTTCCACAACTAGCCATACCTGCAGTGTCTGGTGCAGTAGGAAAAGTTTGTGGTATGTTTGTCCAAGATGAACCATCGTATTGTTGCATAGTTGCAGAAAGATTACCTGGGCTTATAAAGCCTCCTATTTGTAAAGCTGCGGTTTGAATTCCAACACCACCTCCTGAAAAATCTCTACCAGCAAAAGTCATAGCTCCAGTGCCAGTCCAAGAAGAACCATCGTATTCAAAAGAACCACTACTAGATGGAGAACCACCACCCCATAGCGCTGCTGTTTGAGTTCCGGATGCGTGCATATCAGTTTTTTGAGCTGGACATGTGCCACCTCCAGTCCATGATGAACCATCATACTCTTCTGTAACTCCAGTTATAGAAGGTGTTTCTCCACCATATATTAAACCTGCAGTTTGAGTTCCAGCGCCACCTGCCTGTGTTCGTGCTGTACCAAGATTTCCTCCAGACGATATAGAAGCAGGTGATAATACATAACCTTTAAGTTGTCCTAAAGTTGAATTATACCACACCTCTCCTTCTTCTGGATTAGAAGGATTTGTTGATAGGTATTTAACCCTCAGTCCTCTGATTTCATTGTAGCCAGCCATTTATAAATTCCTTATGGGAGTGTTATATCGCTTGGTCTATTATTATCTAGTGCAGCTTTTTCTTCATCAGTTTGAGCATCCCATACAGCTTGTGCTGCTTGTACTTCAGCGTTAACTAAAGCTTGTGCCTCTGACTTAGTTTTAAAAACACCGTTTCTATCAGCTACCCAACATGCACCTCGTTCATTGTTTCCAATGACCCAAACGTTTGCGGGATAACCTTTTAGAAAAAATGCTCTTCTGTCTTCTGCAGTGAAGAACCCTTTTCCAGTGTTAGTAAGCACTCCATATAAAAAGTTTTCCATAGTCTTTACTCCTTTGTTATTATTATATAGTTAAATTTAATCATTATCAACTAGTACTTATATTCTTCTTATTTATACTTGTTGTCTCTCCTGTAAATTCTTCTGTTGTAGTAACACCTGCACTAGAACTACCGGGCTGTCCACCACAAATTAAGTGTGCCCCAGCTCCTGATGACGTTCCACCTCCATCAAACTCAGTTCTAGCTGTTGCTATATTCGGACCAGTTGCCCAACTTGATCCATCATAAACACAAGTAGTTGAAATAATTCCAGGTGCTCTACCACCAGCAAATTGCCATGCATCTTGTGTTCCATTTTTAGCAGGAGCTTGATTTGATACATTTATAAATACATTTGGACCTGATGTCCAACTTGTTCCACCGTATTCTTCAGTTCTATTAGTTCTAGCACCAGGTGGTCCTAAATAACCTCCAGCAATTGAACCTGCTGTTTGAGTTCCTGAAGCACCCATAGATTGAGAAGCAACACTAGTTGCACCTCCAGCTGTCCAAGATGAACCATTGTATTCTTCGGTACTAGTTAACATAGTTGAAGGGTTACCATTAAAACCGCCAGTTGCAACTCCTGCTGTTAGAATACCAAAACCTCCTGGTTCTTCTCTTGCAACATTCATGTTTCCTGATGCAGTCCAAGATGAACCATCATAACTTTCATAATTTGAAATTGCAGTTGGAGCTGGTTGAGCTTGTCCTCCTATTGCTACTGCTGCAGTTTGAATTCCAAAACCTCTAAGTCCATATCTTGCTGTGTTTAAATTATTTCCTTCAGTCCAAGAAGTTCCATCATATTCTTCAGATACATTTAGATATTCAGGAGAACTAGTAAATCCTCCAAAAGATAAACCTGCATCTTTACCACCTACATTTCCTTGAATTCTTCTTGCTTGATTTAAAGCTCCACCACTTGACCAGGCTGCACTTGTAATTGTGTTAGCTGATTTATTATATTCTTCTGTTATTGCTGTTATCGGTGGTGTTTGACCACCTGCATAAAAAGCAGCTGTATTTGTTCCTGTAGGACCTGTACTACCACCTTTTCTAGCAGTAGCTAAAGTTGCTGGATTTACACTCCATGTTGTACCATTATAATCTAAAGTTGTAGCTACTAAACCTGGAGCTTCTCCAGCAAAAGCTAAACCTGCTGTTTCAATACCAGAAGTTCCATGAGAACTTCTTGCTGCAGGTAAAACTCCAGATGAAGTCCATGATGAACCATTATATTCTTCTGTTTTATCACTTTTAGTAGGTTCACTTCCTCCGCAAATTACACCAGCAGATTCTAAACCAAAAGCTGATGTAGACCTTGCTGTACCCATATTTCCACCATTAGTCCAACTACTTCCATCATACTCTTCAGTAGCATTAGATTTACTTCCAGGTGGTAATTGTCCCCCTGCAACTACTGCTGCTGTTTGAATTCCAAATCCACCTGCTGCTGTTCTTGCTGTGGACATATCGTTTTGTTCTGACCAACTAGTTCCATTATATTCTTCTGTAACAGTTACATAAGCAGTATCAGTTACACCACCAGATGCTAATCCTGCAGTTTGTGTTCCTGCTGGAGCTCCATTAGTTCTTGCAGTTCCTAAATTTCCTCCTGTTGACCAACCTGAACCATTATATTCTTCAGTGTTATTAAGAACCGTATCAGTTCCATCATCATCAACACCACCATAAACTAAACCAGCAGTTGTTGTTCCTATTCCACCAAGACTTCTTCTTTTTTGAATTAAAGGAGCGGAACTAGACCATGCTCCACTAGCTACAATTGATCTAAAATTTCCTGTTGTTTCGTTATACCAAATTTGTCCTTCATACTCAGAGGGACTTGCTGGTGTTAAAATTGTACCACCCATATTACTGTGATTAGTACAATAATAAAATAAAGTAGGTGCACCAGATGCTACAACAATAGTTATTTGTGTACTAGAGTCTACTGTTACTCCAGTTGTATATTCACTTGAACCAGCTGCGTCTGCAGCAGTTGCAAATCTAAATGGGTGTCCTGATGGATAAGTAAATATATATGTATTGCCTTCGTAAAGTTCTAAAGTTTTTTGTAAAACTCCATCTATATAAAAAGCTCCACCAGAAGCCGTAACTGTAAATGATACAGGTGTGGGTGCAGGGTCTCCTGTTAAAACTTTAATTGGTTTTCCAAATATTTCTTTGTATGTTGTCATAATTAACTCGTTGTTATATCCACTATATTAACTGATGTTGTTTCTGGTGTAAATTCTTCTGTTGCAGCTGAAGTAGGACTACCTGGTGTTTCTCCACCTTGTGCTAATCCTTGTGCAGTTACACCCGATCCACTTGCTCTTCTTCCTGTAGACAATGAAGGTCTAGTAGACCAAGCTGTTCCATCCCAACCTTGTGTGCTTGTAGAAGGAGCTGAAGCAGATCCACCAAAAATTAATCCTATTGGATAAGTTCCTGATGCTCCTCCTTGAGTTTGTGTTATTACTGTAGTTGGTCCTGCTGTCCAATTTGTTCCATCATATGATTCTGATTCTAAACCAGTTGGTGGCCCACTTAAACAAGCTAAAATAGCTCCAGCAGATGTACCAAAAACTAAACCACTATATCCTGGAACATTACAAGCATTTCCTGCTGTCCAAGAAGAACCATCATATTCATAACTTGTTGTTAAATCTGTTCCTGGAGGTGTTTCTCCAGCTACTCCTAATGCAGCAGTTTGAGTTCCTGCTCCACTTGTGTAAGCTTGATCTGCACCATAATTACCACCTGATCCCCAACTAGTTCCATCATATTCGTATGTATCGTCAATTCTTGATCCAGGATTTAATCTACCTGTAAAAGATAGACCTGCAGTTTGAGTGCCAGCTCCTCCCATAAGCGATATAGCTTGTGGTAAATTATTTCCTTCTGCCCAAGAAGTTCCATTATATTCTTCACTATTGTCTGTTCCTGAAGGATAGTTTCCTCCAAATGTTAAACCTGTATCTGCTGCTGAATTAGTTGCAGTTCCATTTCCTCCGTTTCTAGCTGTATTTAAATTTCCACCACTAGCCCATGCAGCTCCTGTAATGATGTTTGTTGATTTGTTAAATTCTTCTGTTGTTGTAACATAAGATGGAGTTCTACCACCTGTTATTATTGCAGCGGGTCCTGTTCCAGAACCAGCAACTCCATATCTAGCTGTTGTGAAGTTAGACCCTGCAGCCCAATTAGTTCCATCATATTCATAATTTTTTACGTAAGGAGATGTAAAAGCAGTTCCTTGTGATGAACTAAAAACTCTAAAATCAGTTTGAACTGCATTTGTTGTACGTCCTCCTTGACCATTTGTTGTTCCAGGAAGTGAGTTTACACTTGTCCAAGAAGTGCCATCATACTCTTCTGTTTCTGCACTATAATCAGAAGCGGTTCCAGGAGTAAATTTATCTCCCCCTGCCATAATTGCTGCGGTTTGAGTTCCACCACCCCAGAAAGAAGATCTCCCGGTATTTAAATTTCCACCACCAGTCCAATTAGTGCCATCATATTCATTAGTAGTATTTTTTGCTGAAAAAGGTCCACTGTAATCCCAACCTCCAGCTCCTAAACCTGCTGTTTGTGTTCCAGCTCCTGCAGGAGCCGATACAGTTATTGGATAATTATTAACATTTGTCCAAGCAGTTCCATTGTATTCATTAGTTAATTGAGATTCAAATTCAGGAGAAGAGTTTCCTCCCCATGCTAAACCTGCTGTTAAAACTCCAGCAGTTCCAATACCACCTCTACTTTCTGGATAATTTCCACCAGTGCTAAAACCTGAACCATTATATTCTTGTGTTAGATTAACATAACCAGGATAACTTCCTCCAACAAAAACTGAACTTGTTTGAGCTCCAAAACCTGTTGTATTATAAGATGGGTAAATAGCATCTGCTGAACTAGACCATGCACCAGTTGATACAACACCTTTTAATTTTTGTTCAGTCCTGTTGTACCACATTTCTCCTGCCGTAGCATTAGGAGCGTTGTTTGCGTAGGATCTTATATTTTTTCCTTGAATATTTTTAAATGTACTCATTTAACCTCTAGTTATTTTTTAGAAGCCATCCTTGAGTATCGTCTGTGAATACCAAAGTAAAGCCTGCTCTTTCAGTTGCTACTGTTAAATCTGCTGCTGAACCTTGAATGTTTTTACCGTTTCTTCCGATAGTTAAATTATTAGTGTCAAAGGTTCCTGCATAATCAACGACTGATACTTCATCTCCGATTGTTGGTGAAGAAGGCAAAGTTAAAGTCCATGCACCACCTGAAGTGTTTGCAAAGACACCTTGTCCAGCTACGGCCGTATAAGTAGTTGTTTTAACTGCTTGCCATGAAGTTCCACCTGCTGAGGCTTCTTCCCATGATAATACTCCGCCTGTTGTTGATTTTAAAAGATAGCCGTTTCCTCCTGCTACCGCTGCTGGCCACGTCACTGTATACGACGTAGTCGTGCCTGATGCTTTCTGACCTATGTATTGACCACCTGAACTATCCTGTAATCTTAATTCTTTTTGCGAACCTATATTTAATCCTGTTGAATCAAAAGATAAATTAGCATCTGCTCCAAATGCTCCTGAATTATTAAATTGAACTTGTGTGTCTGATCCAGCTGCTGAAGTTCCTGCACCAAAACCTGCATCAAAAACTCCAGTGTTTGTTGCAACACCATCAAAGTAAACAAGTTTATATCCTTTGTCGTCGGTTGCAAAAGTAACTGTTGCACCTGAACCTGAAACTGCTTTTAATTGTACAGTGTGTCCGCCGACAGTACCATTTTTAATAAGATAAAAAGCTTCTGTAAGAAGAGGCCATCTAATAACTCTAGCTCCAGATATTGTTCCTGTAAATTCTATGACTCTATGTTGAGCTGTACCTGTTAATGCACCATCTGCAATAGTTAAATCTTGATTACCAGCTCCACCAGCAATTGATAAACTTAAAACACCACCAGTTAACTGTTCGATAAGTTGTAAGTTAGCGTTTGTTTTTGTTCCCCATGTCCCAGCATTTTCGCCGGTTGCCATTAGCTCTAAACCGAGATCCGTATAAGTTGATGCCATTATTTATTCTCCTAAGTGTTAGTATTTATATAGTCTATTAAGTTTTAAGTCAAACATGTTATGCAGGAGTTTTAGTTGTATATCCTGTTGTGTTTTTTGGCGTCTTTATAGAGTAACCACTAACTGACGTTTTTGGTGTTTCGGTACTATATCCTGTACTTGTCTTAGGATCAAGTTTTCCGTAATATCTTAATATAATTCCAGCAGCATTTACACTTGTAGTAGCTGTTTGTCCTAGTCCGTCTAGACTAGCTATAGATAATTGTGTTGTAGTTAAAGATCCTACTGCACTTGTAGATGATTGACCAGCTAACAATGCTGGAGTTATATTATCGATTGTTAAAGAACCTATAGAAGTTGTTGCAGAAACACCTGTTAATAAATGAATAGGATTGGATGAAATTGAAATAGCACCTACTGCTGTTTGAGCTGACACACCTGTTATACCCATTACATCTGCAGGAGTTAAACTTCCTACAGCACTTGTAGCAGATAGACCAGACAGTCCTATTGAATGATCATCGGTGCTTAAAAGTCCTACACTAGATTGAGTGCTTAAAGCAGGTAATGTAAGTGTGTGATTAGAAAATGCAGTTAAACTACCTATTGCAGTTTGAACTGATAATGCAGGTAGGCCTACAACATCTTTTGCTATAAGAGTTCCAACACTAGCAGTTGCAGACAGACCAGTTAAATTAAATACTGCAGACTCAACAGTACCCCAACCATTTTCACCCCAGTCAAGTGTACCCCAACCGGGTTTTATTTCTGTAGTTAATGCTCCTAAAGATGTTGATGCTGATAAAGCAGGAAGTGTAACAATTGGTGTATCACCCCAACCATCTTCACTCCAAAAATCTCTACCCCAACCTTGTTCAATTAAAGCAGAATCATTCCAATTAGCTTGTCCCCAAGTATAACGACCATATCCTGAAGTAACACCTGTGTATGAAAGGTCTCCTAAAGATGAAGTAGAAGAAAGACCCGTTACTGTCAGTGTAACGTCAGCCATTTTTTACTCCTATGCTATCTGAACGATTGCGTTTCCTGCTGTCTGTGCTGGAAATTGAACTGTGAATGTTCCACTTGTTACAGTTTTATCTGCACCGAAGTTAACAACACACACTGATCTGTTTGTTGTAAATCCTGTAACTGCTGTTGAATTATAAATTAAACAACCTCTTGCTGTAAACGTAGCTGAACTAAAACTAACATCATTAAATTTTACACATGCAGTGTCACTAGATAAAACTGGATCAGCTGATGGTGTTAATGCTGTTCCGCCTGCAGTATAGCCACTGTTTGATGCGCCGCCATCTGTTTGACTTTGACTAACTTCTAGTGTGTTA
>WLWF01002986.1_pt1 | contig 11586 bp, 16 predicted proteins | sample 6718331 | NCBI WGS metagenome assembly WLWF01 (sample SAMN12718692, study PRJNA515312) | sponge metagenome | isolation source: marine sponge | host: Mycale hentscheli | place: New Zealand: South Island, Marlborough, Capsize Point | collected 2003-05-01
GTTTTAACTAAACCTAACATACTACTAGAATTACTTCTTAGCTTTTTTAGCAGCCTCTTTAGCAGCTGCTTTCTCTTTAGCTTTACCAATATTAAGAGCGAGCAAGTCAATAATCTTATAGGCTTTGGCTAAAAATGTACCTTCCTTAGGTGTAGGAGTAAGTGCTGCGATAGATGATGCGAGAACAACAGCTGCTGCTACTACTCCGAACCATGGCTGATCTTGTACAAATTGTATAATGAATTCCATAACAATAATATTTATTAAATAAGTATAATTTTCCGCATATTATTATAAATAGTTACATGTCATTAAGAGTTATTACTAAAGATATACAGACTAAAGTAGGGGTAAGTGCTGATGGCATTTACGGTAAAAATACAGCTTTAGGTATTATCAAAAAATTAAGCTTTACAGAAAAGGAGCTTACAGCTATTATTCAACAGAAAGTAGGTTCGCTACCCGATGGTGCATATGGTACTAATACAGCAAAAGCTATTGCTGAAGATTTAGGTATCGGCGAGAAAAAGTCGCCACCTGCTGTTATTTCAGCCAAAGCAGATGGAGCATATCCCGAAGTATTCAAACCATCACCAAATATAAGTAGCTCGAGAATTAAACCAGAGGGAGTTGTCATTCATCACTCCTCCGGTTCTTACGGAGGTTCTGTTAGTTGGATATTAAAAGATGTATCAAACGTATCGTATCACTGTATAATTGATACAGATGGTAGTCGTACGGCTTTTGCAGAAGACGATCGCAGATGCTGGCATGCAGGTAAATCTAGATTTAAAGGTCGGGGTGGTTGTAATGGTTTCTTATTAGGTCTAGCTGTATCAGGTAATACAAAAACAAGAGAGCTTTCTGATGATGAAGTAGCATCTGCTGTTGAGTGGTTGCTACCTAGATTTGAAAAATGGGGATGGCCAAAAGACTTATCAACAGTTACAACACATCGAGAAATTTCACCGGGTCGTAAAGATGATGTTGATATTAGAGCAGAAGAAAAAATTAAAGCAGCACTTAAAGCTGCATTATAATTATGATAAAGAAAATAGAAAAAAATAAAGTTAAAGTATGCTGCGGTAAAAAAGGTTGCCCAGTAGTTGAGAAGATTGATGAGGATACTTATAAAGTAACTGATGATGATGGTAATTCTATTGTAGTAAAGAAAGAGGAGCTCTCATTAATGGGCGACGCTGTACAGACTATTAATGAGGACCAACAACTACTAAACGGGTAATGGCTGAAGTAGAAAATAAAAATTCAGAAAACGTAGAAGGTAAATTCTACGTTGATGAGGATTGTATAGATTGCGATCTTTGTCGTGAGCATGCACCAGATAACTTCCAAAGAGACGATGATGAAGGTTACTCGTACGTTTACAAGCAACCTGAAAATGAGGAGGAGCATGCTCTTTGTCAGGACGCATTAGAAGGTTGCCCTGTCGAAGCAATAGGTGATAATGGATAAACTAATCTTTTTTACTTTCGCATCTTATGGATTGTGTCATATTCTTATGTATGGCACAATCCTCAACACCCCTCGTAAGTGGTTAGTAGATCGTTATAGCATAATTAATGAACTACTAGCATGCTCTTTATGTACAGGCTTCTGGTGTGGTCTTATTATAAAGCAAAGTATCCTATTTGGATTATATAGCGCAGCGACATGCTATATTATAAATTTGCTTACAGATATACTCGCTAATAAAGCTTATGAAGATTCTTGAAGATCTTCAATAAAAGCTTTAAGCTCACCTAACATATGAACAGCATACATCATTTCATCTTCATATGCTGTTTTCATTAGTCCTTCGATTTTATTTACTACAGGGTCACTCTCTTCATCACTATTGAGTGGTACCCTTCCCATTGCATAGGTATTAGAAGCTCCACCTCCGGGATAAGCAGTAGGTATAGCGCCTTTACTATATGACGGTCCCCCTTGTCTAGCTCCGAATCTAGCATTCGGGCTATCATATGTCTGGTTATATGGAGAAGGAGTAAACTCTGTACTATAGACAGTACCTTCGTAAATTTCTCTCAACTTATTATATTCATCCATTACTACTTATATTTAATTGAATAATTCAAAAATCAGTATATAATATACTAAATGAAGGAAACAATTATTAATTACGATGTAATAAATTTTCTTACTAAGACGCTCGCATTAAGATTTAAGCTAAATAGTAGAGACTTTACTCATGTTATAGGTATCGCGCGCGGAGGTTTAGTACCGGCTACTATAATGAGTCATATGTTTGATGCAGATCTACTTACGTATAATGTCAAATCATATAAAGGTAAGCGTCAAGGTGAGTTTAAGATTATTCAAGATATCGATCTTGAAGCTTTACCAGAGAGTAGTAAGATTTTAGTTATTGATGACATATGCGATTCGGGCAAAACCTTTACAAAGGTAAAAGAGTTAATAGGTAACAAATTTAAATTTGTTAGATATGCTGCTCTATTTACTAAGAAAGGTAGTAAGGGGGTGTTAGATCATTATGGTGTTGAAGTTAAAGATGATAACTGGTTAGTATTCCCTTGGGAAGATTAAAATATGTCTAGAAAAATTAAATGCCTAGTTACTGGAAACCAGTATACATTCGGTAAAGATTACTTTGAAACTAAAGTAACAGAGTATGGAGATGAAGACTCTCTTAAGAAATTCTTTATAACTAAGAAAGCAAAAACGTATTTAAATAAAGGTTATTCCGTACAAGAAATAAGAAATATTTTAAATGTTCAAGAAGTGGACTTACCTGGTGATGATTCTCAAGCTATTAAAGAACTCATTGACTTTCATCGTATTAGAGGGTCAAGTAAAAATAAAAGAATTTCAAATACCATGAACTTTGCTACCCATAAATCCGATCCTAAAGTGCTTAAGTTTATAAATAATATTAGGAATTATGAATAAGAAAATCTTTACCGCTCAATTAGGCTCTGGTAATACTATTAAAGTATTTGATGCAGAGACAGGACAACTACATAGAATTATATCTACAGGCGGTAATGTTATATCTTCACCAATTGTAGTAGGTGACACTATAACCGTTACAGTGTTGGAAGGTGGAGTAAATGTTATGAAAATATTTACATTACCAAATGGGGGATTGAAGTCAGTAACAGCCATATAATAATATAATATAATGGAAACAAATATTTTTACGGAACAGCTATCTCGTAAGCCAAACCGTTACCCGTGGACAGAGCAGTTCATAGAATCAATGCATAATGGGTTCTGGACGGATAAAGAGTTCTCTTTTACGTCAGATGTACAGCAATTCAAGACAGAGCTTAGTGATCAAGAGAGAGAAATTATCGTAAGAGTATTATCTGCTATAGGTCAAATTGAGGTAGCTGTTAAAACTTTCTGGGCTAAACTGGGAGAGAACCTCCCTCACCCTGCGCTTCAAGACTTAGGCTATGTAATGGCTAATACTGAAGTGATTCATAATAATGCATATGAAAGACTTCTTACAGTTCTTGATATGGAAGATGTATTTGAAGAGAATTTAAAACTCGACTTTATTCAGGGACGTGTTAACTATCTACGTAAGTATACTCATAAGTTCTATAGTAGTTCAAAGAAGCAATACTTGTATGCGCTTACACTATTTACTTTGTTTGTAGAAAATGTATCTTTATTCTCGCAGTTCTATGTTATTAACTGGTTTGCAAGATATAAGAATGTTCTTAAAGATACAGACCAACAAGTAAAATATACACGTAATGAAGAAAATATTCACGGGTTAGTTGGTACTAAGATTATTAACACCATACGTGAAGAGCTTCCAGAGTTATTTGATGAAGATCTTGAAGAGCGTATTAGAGGTGAAGCTGTTGAAGCATATAACTCTGAAGCTAAGATTGTTGACTGGATGGTAAATGGTATTAGCGAGCCAGGTTTAGATGCACAAACAATTAAAGAATTTATTAAGAATCGTATTAATTCTTCTTTAGAACAAATAGGATTTAAACCTGTGTTTGAAGTTGATAATAACTTATTAGAGGCTACAATGTGGTTCGAAGAAGAGCTACTCGGTAACAATATGACTGACTTCTTTCACTCTAGACCTGTAGAGTACTCTAAGAAGAGTCAGTCATTTGATGAAGATGATCTCTTCTAGTAGACTTTATTAACATGAGTGATATTTACTGGCTTAACGAAAACTCGCGTAAGTTTCTCGAAAGAGGTTACTTACTTCCTGGTGAGACGCCTGAAGATCGTATTAAAGATATAGCGCATCAAGCGCAAGAGTATCTTGGTATCGAAGGATGGGCTGACAAATTCATCGATTATATGCATAGAGGGTTTTACTCTCTATCATCTCCTATATGGTCAAACTTTGGACGAGATAGAGGGCTTCCTATATCTTGCTTCGGATCTTATATTCCTGATGACATGGAGAAGATCTTAGGTAAGATTGCTGAGGTTGGTACTATGTCTAAGGTAGGAGGCGGTACTTCTGCATACTTTGGGGATGTTCGCTGCAGAGGTGCAGAGATCTCAACTGGGGGTACATCTACTGGTGTGCATCATCAGTTAACCGTCTTTGATGCTTTAACTAATTATATTTCTCAGAGTAATGTTAGAAGAGGTTCATTTGCAGCTTACCTACCAATCGACCATGGAGACATAGAAGAGTTTTTAGGTATTAGAGGTGAAGGTAATTCTATTCAAGATCTGTCTATTGGTGTAACTGTTAGCGATGAGTGGATGGAAGATATGGTAGCAGGTGATAAGCAGAAACGTGGTATATGGGGTAAGGTGATTAAGAAGAGATATGAATCTGGCTATCCTTATATATTCTTCTCTGATAACGCAAATAATAATGCACCTCAAGTATATAAAGATAAAAATAAACGTATCAATGCTTCCAATCTCTGTACAGAAATTTTTCTTTCTACAGAAGAAGATGAATCGTTTGTTTGTGATTTGTCTTCGTTGAATCTCGCTAAGTGGGCAGAGATTATTGAAACTGATGCTATTGAAACATTAACGTATTTTCTAGACGCTGTTATGACTGAGTTTATTAACAAAACTAGAGGTATTAAGAACATGGAGGCACCACATAAGTTTGCTGTTACGCAACGTGCTATAGGTATAGGAGTTTTAGGTTGGCATTCGTACTTACAGCAAGAGAGCATTGCCTTTGAGTCCATGGAAGCAAAACTTCAAAACTCAGTTATCTTTAAGACCATAGAAGAGCGTACTATAAATGCATCACGTGAGATGGCTCTAGAGTATGGTGTTCCTTCTTTAATGGAGGGTTATGGCCTACGTAATAGTTGTTTAGTAGCTATAGCACCAACTACTAGTAGTTCCTTTATACTCGGTCAAGTTAGCCCATCTATTGAACCTCTTAATAGTAATTACTTTACAAAAGATTTAGCTAAAGGTAAGTTTACATATAAGAATCCGGAACTTACCAAAGTTCTAGAATCCTATGATAAAAATGATAATCCTACATGGAGAAGTATATTAGAAAAGGGAGGATCGGTACAGCACTTAAAGTTCCTTACTGATCATGAAAAGGAAGTATTTAAGAACTTTGGTGAGATATCTCAAAAGGAAATTCTTATTCAAGCTGCACAACGTCAGAAATATATTGATCAAGGTCAATCAATTAATATGATGGTACCACCAAACACAAAGCCTAAAGAAGTAAATGAATTACTTGTATGGGCTTGGCAGAATGGTATTAAGTCGCTTTATTATCAACGAAGTGCAAATCCTGCGCAAGAGTTATCTCGTTCTTTAAATGAGTGTGCAGCGTGTGAAAGTTAAATTTATGAAATGGAAATATAACGCAGTCGCGGAGACTGAAGAACAGGAAGAGCCTATGGGCCAGCCTTTAATTATTAATACTACTTCAGCTTCAAGCGGTGGTGGTGTTACTAGAGTAGTAGAAAATAATGTTTATTTTTACGGAGATATTACAGAATCAAACGCTCTAGAGTTAAATACTGTGCTTTATGAATTAGATCGTAAACTAGCTGTTACAGGGTTATTTATAGAATCTAAACCAGTTATTAAACTTCATATTAATTCATATGGGGGATCTCTGTTCGCAGGGCTCGCTACTGTAGATGTAATAAGAAATCTTAATAGTGAAGTGCACTCATATATCGAAGGAGCTGCAGCATCGGCTGCTACTATTATATCTGTTGCTTGTGCAAAGAGATATATCGGTAAGTATTCAAAGATGTTAATTCACCAGCTTTCCGCTGGAGCTTATGGTAGGTATACAGAGCTAGAAGATGATATGGAGAATAATAAGCATTTAATGGAGACTATTAAGGCTATATATAAAGAATATACCAAAGTACCTATGAAGAAGCTTAATGAAATTCTTAAACATGATCTTTGGTTTGATTCTAAGAAATGCTTATTATTAGGCTTAGTTGATGAAATAATTTAAGCCACCTTAGCTCAGTTGGTAGAGCTACTGATTTGTAATCAGTAGGTCGACGGTTCGAGTCCGTCAGGTGGCTCCAGCTTCAAGACCTCTACAATTGTAGAGGTCTTTTTTTGTTAATTTGGCTTAAGTGTATTATCTGTATCTTTCTTTACACCTCCGTGTGTATGCTTGAGTAGAGATACTCCACCAGGACCTCCAGCTGTAATATCACCTCCAGCTATTATTTCACCAGTAACATATAAATCACCAGCAATATGTACATTACCTTCTATAAACGTTTGTGGTGACTTTATACTATATTGACTAGTCGCGTTGGTTTTAATTGTAGGTGCAGATGTAGTTATTATATTACCGCTTTCTATAAACACATCATTATCCACATTTACTCTAACTGTACCAGCGTTATTGCTCGTACCTCCTCCAATAGTAACATCTGCACCTCCAATAAGTAATCTACCTGAAGTAGTTAATTTAGTATTACCAGTGGTGTTTAAATCTACTCCACCTGAACCACCTTCAAGCATAAGTTTACCGTTAGCTTTTACGTGAACATCACCGAATGGTAAAGCTGAAGAAGTGTCCTTTTCTTCAAATACCGGCACCGCAGTCTTATTTAATACATGTGACTTATCACCGTTAATAGTATACTCACCATCAACTGTTATACCTTCTTTAATAATAATACCAGAGTCGTAATTAGCTGGTGTTGTACCGGCTTCAAAGAAAATATGCTTAGCAGCTACTAATTTAATATTACCCCCCTTACCCATCTGAGCTTCTATTTCTGTTAAACCTGGTGTAACTTCTTCAATAAGTTTTTGTACATCTACTTTAGATTTTTTCCAATTACCACCATCTGCCGCTCTAGACCCATCTGAATTTGGAGAGCCATCTCCCTTAAAATCAGCACTAGTGTTATTACCAAGTGCTGGATATTGCATTTCTGGAGCTGTCTTAGCTACTGCAACCGGTAAGAATGTATTTATCCATTTTTTATTTAACTCATCTGTAAACTGAGTTACACTACCTGTAATAATATTAACATCACCAGCAGCTCGTTTTTCCATATTTTGACAAGTTCGCTCATAACTAGAAGCCTCAGTAGTATCAAATTTATCACCTTTAGTTAAAGATTGGCAGTTATTTGGTGCAAATGTACTAACAACTTTATTATTAATGTATATATTACCTCCATCCTTACCAGTAAGCTGTACACGCTGATTGCCGGTAGTATTAGTAAATATTAAAGAACCAGCATTTTGATTTAATACTAATTCATTCCTATTAATATCCTTTTCAATAGGGTTATTTATTGTAATTTGCTTCATCTTAAATTATATTATTAGCTAACGGGTAATTTGGGTAAACATCTTTAACATCTATACTACCCATTGATTTTACACCTCTCACTCCATTTAAAATACCCAACACTACCGGTAAACCTCTTGCACCGTTTATAAACGAAACAAGCACTACATCACCTACATTTGGCATAGCAAATAAACCCTTTGGTTGGTTTGTTCTATTATCTGGTGTATAACTATTACCATTAGGATTAACACCCGCTGTACTAGGATCATCACCTGTAAATCCATCACCAATAGTAATATTTGTATAATTTTCTGCTGGAGCAGTATCATCTAAATTAGTTGGAAAATCCGTATCACTAACAATAGCGAGATCTTTACTAGCATTATACCGCGCCAACGACCCACCGCCACCAGTTACAGGTGATAACACATAGGCCCATATTTCATATTTATCTACTAGCTCTTTTGTTTTAGGTGAAACTGTTTTATCTAAATTTTGTCCAAACGGAAATCCATATTCATCCCCGTCTGCTGAGGTTGTTGATATACCATTAATAAGAACCTTTACTTGCCCTTTTGGTTGTTTGTTTTCAACATCTGAGATATCACTATTATTTAAAACTGTACCTATATATAAACTGTTTAAATTCATATTAATTTAGATGCTTGAATTACACTAGCAGCTTTATTAAGCTGTTTACTACCTTTATCCATAAAACCTTTTACTACACCAGCTGGTTCTGATATTTTACCAGCTATTTCAGAGACCTTGCTATCTATTGAACTTAGACCTGAGCTAATATCTTTAATACCCTTTAAACTTAAATTGTTGATCGATTCGCTTATAATACAATTTGCTAATTGTGCTGCAGCAAACTGACAATTTTCTTTTGAATCAATAAAATCTTTTACATCTTGTATTTGCGCTTTTATATCATCGTAAAAATCTTTAGCGATATCAATTACACCTGCAATAGTTGCAACTAACCCTGTTACTGTAGATATAAGACCGTTTATCGCGCCTGTAATCTTATTTACTTGATCTTGAATTGCTCCTAAAGCTAAATCTGCAGCTGCAGCAATACTATCTGCTACAGCAGACGCTATACTACCAGCGATATTACCGGCTAAGTTCTTAATACCATCTATGGATAACCCAGAAATAATAGAAGGTAAGCACAACACCCCCTTTGCGACAGTTGATAGCTTACCTATCTTATTACCGGCAACGCCGGATACTTTGGATAAGTTATTTAAAAGCGACATATATAATATTTAATCCTTGAACTTAGAACTCAATATACTATAATAACTTTATGCTAGTAAGTCATGAATCACCTATTGCTATTTTGGAAGAATCTAAATCGTATAATGATTACGATTATGCTCTCGTACATTTGTTCGAAACCCAGCCTGACTATCTTAACTTTTTTAAACGTTCGCTCGCTGCCGGTCGTGAGGTGCTTCTTGATAATTCAATCTTCGAACTCGGCAAAGCATTTGACCCATCTAAATATATTGATTATGCATCAGCTCTTGATCCTACTTTTCTTATTGTACCTGATGTACTGGAAGATGCGAAGGCTACGATGTCATCCTGGAATAAGTTTCATTTAAATTATAAGTTATCAGACTACACTAACGCAAGTACAATAGGTGTAGTTCAAGGTGAGTCCTATCAAGATATTGTAGATTGTTATAAGTTTATGTCTGATAATGCAGATTATATTGCTATCTCATTCGACTATACATGGTACAATAAAATAGCATATTCAAAACGTCCAGGTAGATTAGGTCATCTAGATAGATGGTGCTCTGGAAGACCCCATCTTATTAATCGATTAGTAGAAGATGGTGTATGGGATAATACAAAACCACACCATTTACTAGGAGCGTCACTGGCAAGGGAGTTTAAAGCTTATATACCTATTGCTAAAGAGCTTAATATACGCTCTCTAGATACCTCTAACCCTGTGGTAGCTGGATTACTCGGCTTTAGATATATGGCGAGTGAAGGTCTAAATCATAAACCTTCTCAATTATTAGCTGATTCTATTGCAGCAGATGTAAATGAGGATCAAATGGAAGATATTATTTTTAATACTTCTGAGTTTAAAAATATTATCGGTAGGTATAAATAATATTAATGAAAGAAAGTGGTATAGTATATAGCCAAGATAGCGACTTTTTTCCATTAATTACAAAACGTATTAAACGCTTTTTACTCTATACTATGTTTTGGATATTTGGTGCTTCTTTCGTATTAGCTATACCTTTTCTTATTTTGATGTTGATCGGTAAATAGCATCCCAGTCGTCTGTATTCGTAAGCTCTTCTATTCTAGATATCATCATATCATAGTACCCAACGAGCTCTGTTATTCCACGTTTGTTAAACTTAGCATGCTTTATAGCTTCGTCCCATTCCTTGTTTATATAAGAATCTAAGAACGCTAAATGGTTTGGATAGTTTTTAGCACTATCTAGCACTGTGTATATTCTTACACCTTCCGATTTACCTTTTACCGCAATCTTATCTAGTTCGTAAAAGTTAAACTGCTCCTCTAGACCTTTTTTAGTCTCCTCACCTACTAACAACCCGACTTTGTAATTTTTAGTTTGACTCTCCAATCTAGCAGATAAATTAACAGCATCGCCAAGACAGGTATAATCGAACCGTTGATTTGATCCCATATTACCAACAACAACGTCTCCGGTGTTAATACCTATACCCATCTTAAGCTCGATATCTTTTTCAAGTAATTCAATATTTAATTTATCTAGAAGATCAAACATCTGTAAAGCGCATTTTACAGTGTTTAATTTATGCTCCGTGTCATCTATTGGAGCATTCCAGAATGCCATCAAAGCATCTCCTATAAACTTATCAACAGTACCATTATTTTCTATAACACAACCTGTCATAGGTGTAAGGTATTTGTTTATAAGGTCGGTTAGCTCTTGAGGATTTGATTTAAACTTCTCACTTAAAGTAGTAAAGTCTCTTAAGTCACTGAATAAAATAGATAGCTCTCGTGTATCACCTCCTAATTGTAATTTATTAGGATTCTTTTGTAGCAGTTTAACAATAGATGGAGCTAAGTAATGCTCGAATTGATTTTTAATAAGTTTCTTTGTCTTATTCTCTTGAACAAATCTAACAAACGTCGCTGCTGACCAAGTAGTAAATATAGTGAATAAAGGCCAAGTAAAATCATATAACATACTATCTTTAAACATTTCACTACCAGCGTATGGTAGCAGCATAACACTTCCAACACAAAACAAGAGGCTAGCTATATAAGGTAACCATAACGCGCCTATTATAATAATTGAACATATGCAAGCTGTAATAATTAATTCATACATAAAAAACTCTGTCTTACGCTCTAATCTAGTTTCATCAATTAACATTTGTAAATTAGTAGCGTGTACTATATGAGCATAATCAGCACCTAAATTAGTTGGTACTATATTTGTAAGACCTTCTGCAGTTGGTGCTATAATAACTATCTTATCTTGAATAGTACTCCAATCTTTACTATTGAAAGAAACAGTAGGAAATGTATACTTATAATTTAACCATATACGAGCATTAGTATCCGTCTCTATAGGATCAAATCCGAACACCCTAACAGATTTAACCCCCACTTCATCAGCTTTAACTTGATAAGAATCCTTCCCACCAAATAGTCTTAAAGCTTCTAAAGATAAAGTACTATAGTAATTATCTTGAACTTGCACTATAAGCGGCATGCGCCTTACCACACCATCCAACTCCGGTGTAGTAGTCATCATACCAACTCCAGCAGCTACTTCTCCTAACTCTTTAACTGGTCCA
>WLWF01002992.1_pt1 | contig 11573 bp, 12 predicted proteins | sample 6718331 | NCBI WGS metagenome assembly WLWF01 (sample SAMN12718692, study PRJNA515312) | sponge metagenome | isolation source: marine sponge | host: Mycale hentscheli | place: New Zealand: South Island, Marlborough, Capsize Point | collected 2003-05-01
CGCCGTAGCAGCACAGTATGCCTTGGGATTGGATGAAGGATAAAAGGTCGTGCAGGCCTTTCGGGTGAAAAGAAGTGTCATCGAATGCAAATGCAATGTACTCCCCTCTGGCTCGGCGGTAGGCCTCATATTCTGAGATTGCCGGTAGTCCAATGTTGCACGGGTGCCTTAAGTATCCCACCCTCGGATCAGCGGAGTAAAAATCCTGTATTTGTTCAATGGTGCCATCTGTTGAGCAGTCATCAACAATCAGAAGCTCAAGAGAGCAGTCTTGCTGGTTGAGGACAGAAGACACTGCTTTCGCAAAGAGGCCACTCTGCCCACGCCGGAACGTTGGAAGAACAACCGTCACAGTAGGTTCAGCGGACTTCCCACGGGGAGGATGCCACTCAGTTTTTTCAATGAGCTCAGAGACTAACATGCGATTTTGTTTGTACCATGATCTTGATGAGCCAACAGTTCCATCTGCGCAAACCCGTTAGCTTCTTGAACTTGCATGAAACCAAGAGACCGGTACAGGCCAATCGCTGGAGCGTTCTCTAGCCGTACTTCGAGAAAGACTCGACTCATTCGGAGTGCCTCGAATGCGTAGGCGAGCATTGCAGTCGTAGCTGCCCGGGCGACTCCCTTCCCTAGACAAGATTTCTCACCGATCATTAATCGGCCAAATTCAGCAGAGTGTCCGTCATCTGTAATGTTATAGAGGCCAATTTGTCCAACTGGTTTTTGGTCTGCTTCGATTATGAACATGTAATCATCTGGACGATCGATATATTTGCTAAACCAATCTTTGTGGTCATCCAAATGGATTACAGCGGTTGTACGAAAGCATTTTCGCATCTCTGGCCTGTTTCGCCAAGCAAGCGTGACCGGCAAGTCCTGTAATCTTAGAGGGCGAAGAAGGCAAACCGGCGTTTGAATAGTGGGCATGTGGGGCTTAGGCACAAGTTCGCATCCTCCTTGAATCACGGTAGTCAAGAATTGATTTCAAGGAACTCGAGATAAAATCGATATCAGGATGAGAAATACCTAGATGCATAGGCAGAGATATAGTTGATTTACTTACCTGCATCGCTCTTGGGCAGGCTTCTGCACCAGATGCTTTCTCAAACATTGAGTACTCAATATTACTTCTGTAATGAACACCTGGATGAACGCCAACATCAGCCAGTGCCATCATTATGTCATCGCGGTCATCTAATAGTATTTGATAGAGGTGAGACGATGACTCACAGCCCTGTGCAATCGGGATGCGTTTGATTGCCGATAGGCCTTGAAACTGCTGGTCGTACCATTCCCGTAATTGCCTACGATACGCATTATCTTGATCAAGATACCGTAAGCCAACTATTGCTAGGGCTGCCATGACTGAGTTTCCGTGGTATTTGTATCCGGTATGCTCAACATCGTAATACCACTTGTATGCGCCCTGCCGTACCGTTCGTGCGTATGTGTCTTTATTGATGCCGAGCCAAGAGAGTTTTCTCGCTAGAGCATCACAGGATTCATCAGCACAACAGATCATGCCGGAGTCTGCCGTTGGCAAATTTTTGACAGCCTGAAAACTGAAAACCGTGATGTCAGCTTCTTTTCCAACGTGCTGTCCGTGCAGTCGAGTCCCAGCCATATGTGCAGCGTCGAGGATGAGTTTGAGCCCATGTTCACGGCATAAGGCTGAAATAGCTTCTAGTTGCCCAGTGTTTCCACCAAGGCCAACAAACAGTACAGCTTTTGTTTTTGAAGTGATACGAGAGCGTACTGACTCAGGATCAAGGCATAAGTGCTCATCGACATCAGCAAAAACAGGTTTCAGGCCTTGGTGGAGAATTGAATGATTCGAGGACACAAAAGTGAGGGGAGTAGTGATCACTTCATCACAATCACTCCATGTATAGACTGTCTTCAATACGTTAAGAGCGATTTCAAGTCCCGCAGTCGCCGACGATAAGAAGTGGCTGTAGGGAAGTGACGTATATTCACACCATTGCTTTTCAAACTCAACGGTCTTGAACCCCATGCCTGTCCAGCCGCACTCAAGACACGTTCGGATTTCAGCCAAGCATTCTTCAACACGATAGGTCGGTTTTAGTACTTGTATCGACCGTGGTGACGCCTCTTTTTCAACTGATTGACCCACGTGCTGAATCCTTTCTCGGTGGCTCACATTGACTAATTGCTTACAGGATTTGACCTGTAAATTGCAACGTAAATATGGCAGTCTCAGGGGATTAGCGAAAGGTCAAAAAAAGACAGGTTATATCGGCCGGGTTTTTTGGATTTTTTACCAACAGGCAGGGTGGTTGTGATGGGAAAACAGAACCATAAGGTCGAGGATCTCATAACCGTGTCGGTCGTTACCTATAACCATGCGCCTTATATCAAAGAATGCATTGATTCGATTCTTGAACAGACGTGGCAGAACCTTGAGATTTTGGTTGTTGATGATTGTTCCACAGACGAGACGGTTGATCTAGTAAAAAGTTATCATGATCCGAGAATCAATCTGATCACCAAAAAAAAGAATCGTGGTGTTTCTGATTCAACAGATGTTTATCTTCGACAAGCTGCCGGTCGTTATATCGCGACAATCTGCGGTGATGATCGCATGGCCACACCGTTCAAAATAGAAAGACAAGTTGAATTTTTAAAAAGAAATGAATGGTGCTCGGTTGTATTTTCAGACATTGAATTAATTGATGAACACGGTGTTTTGCTGGACCCTCAGAAGAGTCCAGCAAAACAGATTTTGCAAGTTTTTGAGTCAGGCATAGAAAACCAAGACCCAAAGCAACTTTTAAATACGTTTTTTTTGAAAGGAAACGTATTAGCTGGTCCGACGATGCTTGCCGACATGAAAGTCTTTCATCAGTTTGGATCGTTCGATCGCCGCTATTTACAACTTCAAGATTTTGATATGTCGATACGGTTACTCATAAATGGCGTTGGGATTGCTGTTGTTCCAGAGAAAACAGTGAGCTATAGAATCCGCGACAATCAGATGAACTTGAGTGCGATAACTAACGAGTCAGCCAATCGCCTGATCTATGAGCGGGCCAAAATTTTAGAGCAATATTGGAAGATAACTCTTCAACAGTTTAAGGCAATTTTTCCCGAATACGTATTTTCAGGAACAGAAAATGAATTACTTGTTCCGTATTACTTACAGGACATGTTCTCAAAAAGTCATGAAATGTTTGCAAAGCTCTTTCGTATCAACACGCTCTATTACTTGTATGGAAAAGATCCAGGGATGGCTAAGATCATTGAAAACTGCGAAGGTTTCTTGCCCACTGATTATTACAAATTACTCGGTGAAATGAATTATTCAATGACAGGTCGAGTGGGAGGAAACAAAAGTTCTCTTAAAGCCGTCAGGCGTTCGCTGAAAACATCTGTAAGAAACTTTTCTGAGAAGATATTGAAATATTTTGATTGATAACTGGGAATCTCACAGCGTTTACGGTTATTGTGATATTGCAGGTCTGTAGATATTCCGAATGCTTTCTGCAACCTGGCTGAATTCATCGTGAGTAAGTTGAGGTCCAATAGGAAGACTCAGTACCTCTTTCTTGATTTTTTCTGTAACCGGTAGGTGTTCAGTTGCTTGGCTGAATTCACGATACGCTTTTTGGCAATGCGGTGGTGTTGGGTAGTGAATGACAGTGTCAATCTTATTTTCAGAAAGACTGGCTTGCAGGTCGTCTCTTTGCTTGGATCGAATCACATACAAATGCCAGGCAGAATTGAGGTCATTGGCAGTGCTCGGTAGTAACAAAGGTGTTTCACGAAGTTCATGCGAGTAAAATTCAGCAATTTGTTGTCTTTTCATGTTCCATTCGTCAAGCCGACGAAGCTTCACCCTCAGGAATGCTGCTTGAAGTTCATCAAGCCGACTATTTCGGCCTAAATCGTCATGGCAATATTTTTTTTCCGAACCGTAATTCCTCAGGCGTCGGATTTTTTCGGCTAGCGTACAGTCATTTGTCGTTACAGCACCACCATCTCCGAATGCCCCTAGGTTTTTTCCGGGGTAAAAGCTGAATGCTGCAGCATCTCCAAGGCCACCAGTTTTTTTCCCCTTATAAGTCGCACCATGAGCCTGTGCGGCGTCTTCAATAATCTTAAGACGACGCCTTTTTGCTATGTCCTTTAGCGCGTCCATTTCTGAAGGCCGTCCATATAAATGCACAGCCATTATTGCTTTGGTTTTGGAGGTTATCGCGGCTTCTATCTGAGCCGGATCTATGTTGTATGTCGATTCATCGATGTCAATCGGCACTGGTTTGGCACCAACGTTTGTCACTGCGAGCCACGTAGCAATAAATGTGTGCCCAGGCACCAGCACTTCGTCACCATTTTTAATATCAAACGCTTCAAGGATAAGAGCAAGTGCATCAAGTCCATTTCCGACACCAATGGCATGTTCCGTTTCACAATAATCCGCGAACTCTTGCTCGAATTGGTTTAATTCATCACCGAGTAAGTACCATCCAGAGTCCATTACCCTGTGGTATGCGGCGTCTAATTCTTGTCGTAATTCGCGATAGCTTTCGCGGATGTCCAAGAAAGGAACCTTCATTGCTAGCTCTTTTGTAACGAATCGAATTGAGGAAAGTCTCGGATATAGTCGGCTTCAGAAAAATAATCTGATGCTAGGACAAGGCAGACAGACCCGGAAGAAAAGTTGTCTAATTCTCTCCAAATCATTGGGCATACATAAAGACCGAAATAAGATCGATTTAAGTGAAATCTTTGCGTGTCACTTCCATCATTGATTACGACATCAAAGCTTCCCGCGATTGCGATGATTATCTGATGCAGGTCTTTGTGGGCATGTCCCCCCCGCTCGGCACCACCGGGTACATCATAGAGGAAATAGACGCGTTTAATATCAAAAGGAATGTGCTTGGTGCCCTCGATAAATGTTAGGTTGCCACGTGGGTCATGAATTTTAGGGAGATCAATTATTTTACATTTATCGATACGGCTCATATAAAATCTCCCTGATCCGTTGTGCTTTACTCAAACATTAGTTCGTAGGTGTCATGTACCATTGCACGTGCACCAAACATTTCTTTTTGAGCAATCAATCCCTCATTTAAAAACCGTCCCGAATCTTCCGTTGAAATTCCAAAGTCAAAGTATGAAATATCTTTATAGGTGTCGTTAAGTAATGTGGTTATAATAAGGTCAAGCGCACCGCATTCTCGTCCGATCGGAGTTGTAGCCATGTACTGTGCGTGTGCAACACGTTCATGTTCAAAAATGATTGTTCCCGCGCACATGAGTCCGTCATGAAAAGCTGCAAAAAGACGAATGTTTTCCGGGAATAAATTTGCTAGGAGGCAAATCTCATCCGTGCTATGCGTTGGCTTAGTTTTATACTTCTCCAAAAGGACTTGGGCTTCGATCTGCATGAATTCAGCAAATTGGTCTGTTTCACGAACCTCGATACCCCTTTTTTTTGCTTTGCTAATACTTGATTTCCGCCCTTTGCTGAGCGGAAGCCGATTCTGCATGTTGACTACACTCGTGACTTCACGTTTCTGCAGCGAATACTTGTTTTGAGTTAGCGCGTAGAGGTCTTCTTCTGCCGGGATGTTGTGGTACATGTGCGGTATGGCCTTATACCGGACTCCTTTAAACCCTTCGGACTTAGCGTATTTTTGGAACGAATCAAATATTTCAAGCATGCGAGGCGTTGTCATACTGCGGTCCGAGAGAATGCCACCAAAAGTTAGACCGCCGTGACTGACTAAGAAATCATCTAGGTGACATGCTGGCAGGACAGCCAACCACTTTTCCGTATCATTTTGAAAGATAAGGGAGTGGTCCTTAAAACGGTCTTGATGGTAGTCCATGAATTTTCTTTGAAAAAAGAAAATTCCATTCTTGGAATTGAATACAAATTGATCCCAGTCATCTTGTTGTGCAGCTGAATATTGCACTAACTGCATCGAAAACCTCGTGTTGTTATAGAGTTTAATTTACTGTGATATGAAAGGTGTCGTAGGCCGGTAATATTTCATCGCGTTCGCCTGCAAGCGGTGCTCTATTAAATAAAGTCGTTGAAAGTATGCTACTTTTCGCTTGTTTTTTTACCCAGATTGCTTTAACGCGTAGCCAAAGCCGGTCTTTCCCATAGCGTTACCATTATAGAAAAGATATTCTTGATTGTTTACAGAAAGTGGTGTTGTGTAGCTAAGGGCCAGTGAGTCCCACCCATTTTCGGATGGAGATATCCCTACGTTTTCATCCATTCGATTCCAGGATTTACCGTCAAGAGACTCAGCGTATCCGGGCAGGTAAGATCCTCCAAGGGTTCCTTTGGTATAAAACATTCGGTACGCATTATCGATCTTCTGCACTCGCGGTCGACCGAGGCGATATTCATCTTCTTTAAATTCAAGGCATTGCGTTCCTTCGCTGGGAAACCATTCAAAGTTATCGGACTCCGTGTACTTCGTCGTGTACTGCGGGTAATCCGTGCCACCTATTTTCGACCAACCACTACCTGCTGCATACCAACATTTGTACAGGCCATTCTCATTGATTACTGAGTGAATAGCTCGAATAAACACGCCTTCATCTGACCGATCCATTATTGGAGAAGGCCCGTTTCGTCTAAAAGTTTTTGCCCCGTCGTCGCTTATGGCGAGACCTGTGAATGCAAGAAACTTAACATTTGCCACTAGCTGGAACCCAACATAGTACATAAGTACTCGGCCTTCATGTTGGATAACATCTCCGAGAATAATACCGTTATCATCGAAGCAACCTGCTTTTCCGATGTCTAAAACAGGTTCTGTGGATACTCCAAGAACACGACTTGGATTATTCGCATCCACATCAACATATCCGATACGGCTAACCCCTTTTGTGTCCCTGAAGCCAGCAAAGACGCGGATGGTATCATCATTAAGCCGATAGGGAGTCGGAGTTAGGGCAGAATGCTTCGCCCACGGCATGCTGCCGTCAGGCACGTAGATCAATCCCTTTTTTTCCCACAGTGGCATGTAGTACGTCTCTCAAACTTTCTAGTTGAGCATTAATAGTGAAATGTATCGTAATCAACCACATTCAATTGTGTCATGGTCAATAATTTTGTTGCACATCAATGAAGGGTTGATTGTCAATCCATAGAAAATGGTCGTGTGGGTGCGACTCGTAGGAATTTTATTGAGGCACTGAGGATCCAGGGCAGACGCTTGTTCTTACGACATCGCGCATCATGTTGCCGTCAATATTTTATGTGTTTTCATAGCCTAAAAAGGCGGAATGCATTGGCTTTTGCGGGAGAAGTGCTTAAGGATTGATATACCTCGCCAGCTTTCGTGTTCTTTTGGATTAAGGCTGAAGCCCCAATAAAGCAGTCTTCTGCGATTGAGATGTTGTTTATTACTGTGCTATTCACGCCCAAAAAGCAATTCTCGCCAATTTCACAAAACCCGGATATCACACAGTGTGAAGCGATGAAACAATTGTCATGAATGACAGTGTTATGCCCTATGTGGTTTCCACTCCAGAGGACTACGTTATTGCCAATTTTTACGAATGGCTGAACCGTATTATTTTCGAAGATGAAGCAGTTGTCACCGATGACAACGTCACGCCATATAAAAGATCGGCTACTTATATAGCTTACGCACTCATAGCCCATCTCACAGACAGACTGATAGAGTCGCGTCCGAATACGATTAAGTTTTGTTGAACTTATTGCAACAAAAACCTTAAATTTTTTTGGTGGGAACTTATCTTTTATGTCTTCGAAGGCAGTAATGGGCAAGCCTTGAAACGAATTCTCTTTTATAAACTCTCTTTCAACACTAAAGCCTACAACTTCGTATGGTGAATCGGTTGTAAAGTATTCGTAAGCAATCGCTGCTGTTTCTCCTGCCCCGATAATGACGATCGGTATTTCCGTTTGACTCATGAGCAACGATTCTCTTCAGATGAGTTGTTATAAATTTTGCTTTTTGAAGACGACAGTAACTGGTGATCTGGTTGGCCTTTTTTCTCCCAGTGTCAGTGTTACTTTATTTGGTCGATAAGGAAAAAGTTAATTGAAATATTTTTAAACACTAGTTTTCTCATGTGGCTGTCGAAAGGCCGAGTCGCGTTCGACGGTACCCGCCACTTGTAACATTCTCAACCCAGTCAGGATTGTTTAAATACCATTCAACAGTCTGGGAGATTCCTTCATGGAAAGACAGGCTTGGTGACCAGCCAAGTTGCTTATGTATCTTCGTAAAGTCAATGGCATATCGTCGGTCGTGACCAGGTCTGTCCGTTACATATTTAATCAGTGATTTGCACGGTGAGTGCGGGAGGTTCGGTCGAACTCTATCCACCGTGTCGCATATGGCCATGACGACATCAATGTTCTTAAGCTCGCTATCACCACCAATGTTGTAAACCTGTCCGACCATTCCTCGTTGTAAGACTGATCGTATTGCATGGCAATGATCATCGACAAATAGCCAATCACGGACTTGTCCACCGTCTCCGTAGATAGGCAAAGGTTTTCCGTCCAAGCAGTTCATGATAATGAGTGGTATGAGTTTCTCGGGGAACTGGTATGGACCGTAATTGTTTGAGCAATTGGTTGTAAGCGTTGGCAAGCCATAGGTGTGGTGATACGCTCGGACAAAATGATCACTCGAGGCTTTGGATGCTGAATAAGGTGAATTTGGTGCGTAGGGAGTCGTTTCAAGGAACTTTCCCTCATCCCCAAGCGACCCATACACCTCATCAGTTGACACGTGGACAAATCGAAAATCTGGTTGCTCCTCTTTTGGTAGTTGGTTCCAGTATGTACGTACCTCTTCGAGAAGACGAAAAGTCCCAAGAACATTTGTCTCGACAAACACCGCTGGGCCATCAATCGATCGATCAACGTGACTCTCGGCAGCAAAATTGACAACGCCCATAGGACGGTGCTCGTGAAGTAGCTTTCTTACGCACTCACCGTCACCAATGTCCCCATGGACAAAAATATGCCGCGAGTCATTTCGGACGGTTTGCAGCGAGTCGAGGTTTCCCGCGTATGTGAGTTTGTCGAGGTTAACCACTGGTGACGACTCTTGGGCAAGCCACTGGCGAACAAACGCACCGCCTATAAAACCTGCCCCGCCGGTTACTACTATTGGACGCATGCTTTTTTCCTTAGGTCAAATTACCGTGTCTGAAGCGATTGAATATATTCAAAAATACCGGACCTCCAGCCAGGAAGTGAATGCCCAACGACTGATGTAAATTTTGTAGTGTCAAGAACGCTGTAGAGTGGCCGCTGGGCAACGGCTGGGTATTCACTAGTAGTTATTCGGGAGACAGACACTTTTCGGTCGGCGGCAAGAAATAATTCACATGCAAAGTCATACCACGAGGCTGAGCCGTCGTTTACCACGTGATAGATCCCTGTTGCTTGTGCTGCCAGGAGTTCCAGGATTCCTTTAGCTACATGCGGCACATAGCTTGGTGTGCATTGTTGGTCCCCTACAACCCGAATCGAGTCACGCTTCTCACTGAGTGAGAGCATAGTGTTTGCGAAATTACGACTGCGAAGCGGTGCTCGAGCATTTGTGGCATAAAGCCCGCATGTTCGGACAACTAACGAATGGTTCGCACGGGAAGCAGACTTTTCACCTGCGAGCTTACTATTTCCGTATTGATTGATTGGACCAACGCAATCGTCCTCGCAATATGGAGATGTACGGCGAGTGTCTGCACCAAACACGTAGTCGGTGCTTAATTGGACGAAAGTAGCATCCAACTTATTGCAAATGAGTGCAAGTTCGTGGACAGCCTCGTCATTTATGACGCAACAGTCCTCAGGAGATACTTCTGCAGCATCAACGTCAGTCCAGCCAGCACAGTTGATCACAACCTCCGCCGGTATATTATTGAATGTTCGGCGTAAGTCTGCTGGCCGGCTCAAGTCGGCTTGCTCCCTATGCAGCGGAACGGCGGCGGGCCCCAGTTGCCGGCAGAGTTCCCTGCCCAACTGCCCCGATGCTCCCGTCACGACAATGCTTTGTTTTTTCAAATTCATAATCATTCTGTTGCCGCGGTTCAGAGTCTTCAGCAATCTCGAGAAGGTATTTTCCGTAGTCGCTCTTCATTGCTGATCCAGCCTCTGCAAGTTCCGCTGAAGACAGATAGCCGAGCGATAATGCAATTTCTTCCAGGCAAGCAACTTTCAGGCCTTGTCGCTCTTGGATAGTCTGAACAAAAGAAGATGCTTGCAGCAATGACTCTGGCGTTCCGGTGTCGAGCCAAGCAAATCCTCGGCCGAGCTTTTCAACATGCAGATCACCACGATTGAGATAAGCACGATTCAAGTCTGTTATTTCGAGTTCCCCACGTGCGCTTGGCCGAAGGGACGATGCAATCTCTACGACATCGTTATCGTAAAAGTAAAGCCCAGGTATTGCATTGTTTGACTTCGGCTCTGAAGGTTTTTCCTGGAGCGAGATCGCTTTCCCAGAGTCATCAAAGTCAACAACGCCAAATCGTTCCGGATCATTTACCGGGTAGGCGAATATCGTTGCACCAGAATCACGTTGCACCGCATTGTCGAGAACACCCTGGAAGCCGTGTCCGTAAAAAATGTTGTCTCCAAGAACAAGAGCTGCACGATCGCCAGCAATAAAGTCAGCACCAATGAGAAACGCTTGGGCTAATCCATCTGGCGACGGTTGTTCTGCGTAAGAAAGGGATATGCCGAAGCGAGAGCCATCGCCAAGTAATCTCTGGAAGTGCGGAAGATCATGCGGTGTCGAAATGAGCAGAATGTCCCGAATGCCCGCAAGCATAAGTGCTGAAATCGGGTAATAAACCATCGGCTTGTCATAAATCGGCAATAACTGCTTTGAAACAGACGAAGTCATGGGATGAAGGCGAGTTCCAGATCCTCCTGCGAGAACGATTCCTTTAACAGCGTTTGCCATGGCATTCTCCTGTGTCCATCAACTAAACCGTTGCACTCGAACAATCATCTAGCCGGTACGGTGAATCCGGATCAAGTTCATGGCGAATTTCGTCAACGGGTTCAGTCTTTCCGTGTCCTGCATACAGGCGATTTGGGCCATTGAAAACCCATCCTGGTTGGTCGCCAATGTTCTTGTAAGCATGCACCACTCCCGGTGGAATGGTGATCGCACAAGGATTTGATGCCCCATAGGTATTTTGAATCTTCACGCCAAAAGTCGGAGACTCAGCTCGAGCATCCCAGAGTGTCAGCTCAAAATCACTTGGGCCAATAAAAGCAAAGTAATCCGTCTGATCGTGATGCTCATGGGGGCCACGAACAATTCCGGGAAGCGTTTGACTAATATACGCCATCACAGGGTGAACTGTTTCAGGTAGTTCGTCTTCACGGTAGAGTTCGATTAGCCATCCCCGATCATCCGCGTACTGGCTGAGCGGCTTGATAATAACGTCATCTATCGTAGCGTTGTCTTCAGCCATGGTAACGTGGCCCCTTATCCTGCTTGAAAATAATTATCGAGGAAAAGTAGCAGGATTGCGGGCTTGGTAGAACCCCGATTTTGTGGCTAAAAACCGATTGTTTT
>WLWF01002994.1_pt1 | contig 11569 bp, 7 predicted proteins | sample 6718331 | NCBI WGS metagenome assembly WLWF01 (sample SAMN12718692, study PRJNA515312) | sponge metagenome | isolation source: marine sponge | host: Mycale hentscheli | place: New Zealand: South Island, Marlborough, Capsize Point | collected 2003-05-01
GAAATGACATAACCATATCACCTATCTTTAGGTCTTCAATATTACAATAGGTATTGTCTGCCATTAATACTTTTGTACCTGCCACCCAACATCCTGGTGCGCCATCAGCATCACCTGCATCACCATCACCATCTGGCCCATCAGGAGCAGATGGTCCTCCCATGGCTCCAGTATCTCCAAATCCACCAAACCCAGGACTACCTGGAATGCCTCCTGAAAGATCAGGGCCTTTACCAAAACCATCGAAGTCATCAAAACCTGGACCTGTAATATTAGGTTGACCCTCTATGCCTATACCTAACCCACCTGTAGCAGCATCTACACCACTACCAGGAGCAGACCCTACTCCAGGACCTTCACCAGAGGGTCCTTCTTCCCCAAAGAAGGCATCAAATGCAAATTTTACAAGCATAATAGGAAGAGCAAGTACAGGAAATGCTGTTGCTAAAAATCCTAAACCTACATTTGTAGCTGCTTTAGGGGCATCAAATGGCTTGCCCTCAATCTTGTCTCTGAGTGCGTCAAATAGACCACCAATAATAGGAGGAGCAAATTTACCTGGAATTGCACGCGAGATAGAGTCTTTAGCAAAAGAAAAGGCTACATCTTTTCCTTTTTCTACTACAAAATCTACTGGGTTCTCAAGAACTTCGTCAAATTTTGCTCCTATTCTATCTCCAAAGTTGCTAACTTTTCCTGATATATCTTTTCCTATACCTTCTAAACCTTCTGTTACTGTATCAAAACTAACTTCAGGTGCGCCTTGAAATGAATCATCTGCTTCACCATCTACAGGAATTAAAGAAGAAATACCTTGAGGCAGACCTGGAGCTAACTGTTGAGGATTTTCTATCTGTCCTATATTAGTTGTAGTTTTAGGAATAGCTCTACCAAAAATATCAAACTCAGCTATCTGACCTATATCTAACTCTTGATTAGACACACCACCTTCCTGCCTACGAACAGGAATAAAACCAGATAGTCCAGATTGATTAATTGGCTGAGTAAACATTACTTATAACTCCATACCCAAGGACGAGGGTGAGTATCAGATGACATATCATCTAGGTGTATGAACCTACGCTCATGTGCGCCTCTCTGAGAGACTCCTATGCCTGTCATACCATGCTTTATAGCCAAGTATATAATGTCATAGGCTACCTCTCCCATTGCTGCCACATCTACAGCTTTACCATACACATGAGGAGAGTCTTTAACACCTCCTATAGCACTGTTATGTGCAGGATGGCGATAGCCTGATGTTATAATCATGGGTCTACCTAAATCTTCTCGTATCTTAATTAACTTTTCTAGGAAACCATCATCCATCTGACATTCATCAGTGCCTTTACATTTAAGTTCATCTATAGAAAAGTATTCATTCTCTATCATCTTTAACTCCTGTATCTGGATGGCTCCCATTATGCATGTGAGATAATTTATCTGTATCTTTTTGAAGCTGTTCTATTTCTGTCTTCATTCTTTCCAAGCCACGATGTAACTGTTCTCTATTTTCAGGAGATAGGATAGCAGTCAGTACTCCTATCTTATTTTCTGATACTTGTGTACTAATATTGTTCCTCTCTAGATTATCAAAGAGATCATTAATATTCTTTTGCATTGCCTTAGAATCTTCTTCAAGCTCAATACACTTCTGTCTTGTAACAACAAAACTTGTTATAACACTGATCAGCATACCTCCCAGTGTTATCAGTAGTCTAGCATCTAGTTCCATTAGTCTTCTTCTTTAATCTTAATTAATTTTGCACCACGATAAGCTTCTAACCATCTTCTTTGCAACATATCTCTAACATTATTAGGTACACCTACTCTATCTAATAATCTAATAGATGCCTCATTTAATGTAGGAACTTTTACAATACCTGAAGATTGTCCTGCGGTCATCTGTTCTTTTAAAGTAGCCATATCATAAAGTTTTTGGTTAAGGTTTTTTATTCCCTTATTAGTTAGTATATTTCCAAAAAGCATTTGATCATTAATTTGTTTAGTACTTCCATCTGTATCTACATACTCTACTTTTTTAGCATCCCATAATAATGTAGCTGCTTGTTGTTGAAGTCTAACTGAATGGTTTACTATTTTATCTAATTTTGTAATTAATTCTGGTATCTTTACTGAAGAACCTTTACCAAACTTATCTAGTTTTTTTACCTCGCTATTAAATTCTGAGTTTTTTGCAGCTATTCCTCGTAATAAACCATTAAGAGAATTGTTTAAACTAGAATTTAAATTATAAGTTATTTGTCGTTGACCATATAAATTTCTAGCCATGCCATCTGTAAATGTTTTAGGATAATCAAATCTACCACCCATGTTTTCAATAGGTAAGTCTTCTTCAAAAGGATTAGCCTTATTAGCAAAAAATTCAAAAGCAGACATATTAGGATAATTTTTTAATCTTTCAGATTCTAATTCCTTACCTCGTTTAACTACATCTCTAATTGTTGTTGGAATAAATAGTGATAATTGTTCTGTAATTTTTAAAACCTTATCCCCAGTAGACATACCTTCTGTAATTATTTTATTACCATACTGATCTACATTAGATGCTATACTACTTAAAAGTTGAACTGAAAGAGATGGTCCTACCACAGGCAATAATAAGTTTAATGCTTTAGGACTTAATATAAACTCATCAAAACTTTTAGGAGAGAGAGCATTTGATTTATCCATTAATGCATAAGCAGTAGAAAGTTTAGCCATAGTACTAGCAACAACATAAGGATTAGACATACCTGCATTAATAAGTGTAGTAGTAATTCTTCCTTTTTTATCTAAAGTTAAAGGACGCAGAAACTGTAGTTGCTTTGATTGATCCCAAACTGGAAGAGTATAACCAATAAACTTTTCAGTATCAGGAGTTATTCCATGCTCTACTTGATTATACTGTGTAAACAGTCTTTCACCTGTATACCCAGTAGCTGTTAGTCCAGCAAGTCTTTTTAAACCTGCTGCTTGTAAAGCTAGTCCTGCATTACGTCCTCCTTTAGAACCTGTGGCTAACATCTCTGTACCTCTGGCTATATCCTTAAAAGCTACTTTAGGTATATTAGTAAGAGTTCTTAAAGATTCTACAAAGAAAGAAGGAAATACTCCTAAAGCACCTACTCTAGAAATACCTTTTACATAACGTCCTAACCTACTATATGTAGGCATTGTATCTTTAACTACTTCAGCAGCATACGCTTTTAAAGCAATATCTCCTGATTCACCTTTAAGCTGTGGAAAAGCTGCTCTGTATCTTTCTATCTCTTTAAACCAAGAAGTTAATTTAAAAGCAGCATCTTCAGCACGATAAAGTTCTGCTGCTTTTTGTGCGCCTTTAGTCATAAGACCACGTTCAGTTCCCTTCATAAAAGAACCACCTACTAATTCATCTAAACCTTTTATAACTAATTCAGCAGAAACATTCTGTTCAATAATTCCTAACTCACGCGCTTCTTTTAAAACTTCATCATTCATTTCTTTAGAACGACCTGTTCCCTTACGAACTAATTTTCCTAATCCTGGAGATACTTCAGCTAATTTAATAATATCAGTTGGCGTCATGAAATGTCCGTTAGCTGCCATCATAACAAAATTACCTTTAACATTGATTAGATGTGTAGCTTCTGAACCTACAGTATTAGCTCCTGATACCCATGAGTTCATACCTGATAAAAATCGTGTAGCAGGGTTGTGAGAAAAATCAACATCAAGTCCTTTTTGTAAAGCTTTCTTATATTCAGGACTTGTAAATATTGCCTGTAAAGGATCAACATTTTTTGGACCATTTGCTCGTAAGTAACTGCTTCCTAAATCAGCTAAGTCATTTGAAAATTTAGAACTCCTTATAGAAGATGATCCATCTTTCTTCTTAATTACTTTGCCATTTTCAAATAATAATTTACCATAAGGACTAGCTGCAATTTTTTGTATGTCCCTAATAAAATTTTGCTCTGCTATAATATTAGCTTGTTGCATTGAAGTAGTTGAAAATCGTTGTAATGGACTGTCAACTTCTTTCATTATTTTTCTAATTTCAGGAGCAAGTTCTACGCGTTTTGTTAAAGCCTGTTCACCTTTAATAGGACTTTTACTAAAAGCAAAAGCAATATCTTCTTCAGCTTTTGCAGATTTTATTACTTTTTCATCTACATCAGTTATTACATTAATAAATTTTTCAATGCCTCTATCTACTTGATCATCAGTAGCAGTCCTCATATTTTTTTTAAAAAATAATCTAGTTTCGTTTAAGGCATTAACTATTTCTTCATCAGTAGTTTGAACAGCTTTTTCTTTAGTTTTAGGATTTAAAAGGTTTCGTAATGCTTTAACATATTTAGGATTAGAAATTAATTCATATTCTGTTGTAACATATAAACCTTTTTGTGAATCAACTACTAAATTTAAATCATCACTTAGACCACCACGTTGTATAGCTTCTGATTGATTATCAATTATATTTCTTAATCTTGAGATAGCAGGTTTAATAGCTTCAGGCAATTGATTTAAAGCATCAGCTTGTTCCTTTCGACCAATAGATGCAAGGTCATCTAAATATGTTTTAACAATGTTATTTTCTGTAGCAGTACGTTTAGTTATATCTTTTTTAAATATTTTAGTTACTTCCTTTGATTGCTCTTTTAAATTCTTAGGAAGAGAAGGATCGTCTGCCCTAATAGGTTTACCTATGCCTTTATTAATTAAATCAATCTCTTCTTTATTTAATTTCTTTAAAGGCTTTCCAAAAGATTTTTTAATTTCACGTTCAAATTTTAAAGCTTCTTTATTTATTTCTGTTCTTGCAGAACTTACAGTTGCTTCGCGTCCTTCTAAAGCACGATGAGTAACTTTATCTAATCCTTGTCTAGAACCAAAAGATCGTAAACTATCTAAAACAAATTGTTTATACTTAGGACCTTCTATAGGAATTTTAAAACCTGGAATAGTAGTATCAGGTATAACATCTAATAATTTTACCAGAGGCTTTGCTATTATGGGAACAGATTCAATCTCTTGAGATGCTAAAGCTCTGCCTACTTTTTTATCTCTAGGTAAAAATACAGGACGAGATACATTTGTTACTGTTTTAATATTTCCTTCAGGAGTAGTAACAAGCTCATTAGATGTAGCATGAGAATGTTTAGGAGGATCAAGAGCATCATTAGCTATTGCTGTATTCTTTCCTCTTATAGATTTATATCCTTTAACTAATCCTTTTATTCCAATACCGCCTACTTTAAAAATTGTTTCAGCAGCAACACCTAATAGACCTGCTTCTGCTGCCTTTTTTAATAATTTTGTAGCATCAGAATCATTCTCATCTATAGCTAGTGTTTCTAAAATATCTCCTATATAATATAGATTATTATTTTCGTCTGTAATAGTAGGATTCATTTTAATTAAAGCAGATGCTACATTTTCATCTTTAGATGTAAGTGCTAGGTCAGCAGCAATAAAAGCTGCTGTACGATTAGCAAAACCAGGAACTTTTGGTAATACTGTAGTTAAAGTTTTAGTTATTGCTCCAGTTCCTGTTAATAAAGCTCCTATTTCTCCTGTTATTTTTTCTTCAGTTCTTAACACAGGATCAAAAGTAGCCTGTACAGCTTTTTGTACTCCTTCAGGAATAAATTCTTTTGCAACTTTTTCTACTTCATCAACCATTTCTCCAATAGGTTTAGTAACTGTTTCAGGAAGAATCATTTTACCTAGTTCAGGAATTTCAGCAAGAGTTTGTACGCCTCCTATTACAGCACGTTTAGGAAATTCTGATATACGTCTTCCTACTGACTCTCCTTCAAGTATAGGTTTACCTTCTTCATTTAAAACTAATTCATCAGTAACAGGATTTCGCAAACCTTCTCTCAAGGCTCCAGGTCTGTATTGATCATATCCAAAAATATTTTCAATAGGATTTTCATACCAAGGTTTACTATCAATTTCCTTCTTCATGTCTAAAAATTTTTGAGTATCTTTATAATACTCTTCTTGAGCTTTTAGAAAATCAGGTAAACCATATTCTCCCTCTGTTACTTCCCTAATAAAGGCGTTTTGTTTTTCACGCCCTGTTTGATTGTCATCAGGATTAAAGCGACCTTCTTCATTCCCCACAATTAAAGATTTTTGAAGGTTAACAAAAGTAGCAGTATTAGGATTTAAAATATTTTCAGACATTTACAGTTCCTGTTATCAGCTTACTGACGAAGGAGGCACAACAGTTACTGTTGCTGGAGCATTAGTTGGGGTTACTGCTCCTGCTGGCTGGTCAAGCTCTGCATTTTCTGTAGGTTGTTTACTACTAGGCATACTTGATAGTTGTTTTACTATCATTAATGCATAATTTTGATCACCCCCTGATGCTTGTAAAGCAGTATTATAGATGGAATATATTTTACCTAGAGAAGCTTCAGCGTTTTTTACATCTGTGGCACTAAGAGGAGAGCCTTTTACTGTTGATTGTAACTTACCCTCACTATCATATATTGCTGCTAAACCTGCTCTATTTAATGCAGTTTGTCCTAGCTCTTTAATTATATGCCCAGGCATTTTGTTAGCTTCAAGCACTTGTTTAAATCTTTTAGCCTCTAAAGCATTAGCATTTTTTGCTTTTTCAAGAGCAAGCATTCGTATTTTATAAGCCATCTCAAAGTCTGCCTTTGAATCTGCATCAGCACGTTGTGCTTTTTGTAGTAAATCATCAGATTCTGTGTCTTCTTCCTGTCTTAATAGTTCTTCTTTTAGCAAAGCTTCTTTCTCTCTCATGGCCTTATCAGCAGCAAATCTTTCTTTTTGTATTACTTGAGCTTCCTCTCCTATAGAACCTAACTGCGCTCCCTCTGGATCACCTCTACCTGCTGCACTTAACATTCTAAATAAAGCAGTAGTATTAAATCCTAAATCAAAAGGGTCTTGTTGCGCTCTGTATAAATCTCTTGCAGCTTGAGTAGCTTTTTGACTACGACCTATTCTATTTCTTATATTTGATATCTTCATTTCTGTTGCTTGTCTTATAAGCTCATCTCTTTCTTTTCTAGATTTAGGCATATATTTATATACGTTAGTTACTCCATCTCTTTGTTCAAGTAGTTTTTCTATATCTAATTTATCAGCTAACCCATCAGGATCGTCTACGTCTCCTGGTTGAAAAGCTTGGTTACCATTTTGCCTACGAATAAGAGGAACAAGCCCACCTTCTCTACGCGAAACAACACCACCATGTTGCCTCGCAGTCTTTCCACCTAACTGACCAAATAGATTACCCGCTCCTGTTCCTATAGCACCTACATTAGTAGCTAAGTTTTGGAATGGAGAAGGTCCAAAGGTAGTAGGAGATTGTTTTACTTCTTGTCTTAGATTGGGAAAGCCAAATGCTGCTCCTTGCATTCTGTCAAGAACCTGTTCAGGAAATGCTTGTTCTTCCAGAAACTCTTTGTATAGCTCATCAAGTGCAGACTGAGTTTGCTGTTGTTGTACAGCACCTACTTTTTCTAGACCCTGTAGTTCTCTAGTCTGCTGACCTAGTTGAGCAGGAGATAGTCCCATCAAGGCTGTAGCTTCTCCACGTTCTCTAGCCTTCTGTTGTTCAAAAGCTTTTAATCCTGTGTTGTAAGCTGACTGCAATCCTTTGGATTGAATATCTCCCAGAAGTTGTTGCTGACCTCTCATAGCTTCTGCTTCTAAGATAGCTCCTCTACTACCACCAAACGATCCTGCTCCTATCTGAGCAGCTTGTAGTTTAGGAAGAACTTCTTGCTCAAACTTTTGTTGCGCCTCTCTTTTCTCTATGTCTATAACAGCTTGTTGGAAAGGAGACATAAATCTTTCAGCAACATCACCTGTAAATTCTTCACTTTGTCCACGTATTAAAGCTTCAGCATCTTGAAAGCGAGTACCAGAAAGTCCTGGTCCTGTTCTTTCTATAGTACGTTCTCCAGTAACAGGATCAATTGTAGTTTCAAATCCAGCAAGACTCGTAAGACCACTTTGAGCAGCAAGTTGTTCAGGAGTAAACTCTGCAATAGTTTGTCCTGTATAAGCCTTGTACCCACCTGGGTCTATAGGTTGACCTGCATCGTCAAGAACTAATTCTCCCTCTTCATCTCTTAGACCCTCTGAGCGTAGTGAAGCTAAAGCAGATTCACGCTCAAGGTAATCTTTCATGAATGGAGCAATCTCGTCTGCTAGAGATTGTTGAGTAATAGTTACTCCACCTGGACGAGCCTGTGGTTGGAAAAATCCTGTACCTAATGTTGATGCCATCTTTTAGTTCCTTATCCTAAACTAGTTAAGCCTGATTGTAAAGCTTTAGTTCCATTAATTTCGTTAGGTTGTTTCTTTGTACCATAGGCTCTTTGACGAATGCCTTTAATAGTTTGATCCATAATCTTTGCACCTTCGTCTGGATTGCCGTTGCCCAATGCTGCCATAGTATATGCATCCACTACATATTCTTTAGGACTTACAGCCAAGGTTGCAACTTGTTCACCATCAGATACAATAGGCATTTGTACGTTGTCTTCCATGCCATGTCCATCACCACCTATCATTCCTGAAAAGTCACCACCTCTGGCTCTGTTGACAAGACCACCTTGTTTTGCTGCTCTATCAGGAAATAGTAAAGAGAGAACAAAATTTTCATTGTCTTCATCTGGATCAATAATAGGAATTTCTTTTCTCTGGGTATCCAAAGATATTTGATTTACAAAATTTTTATCTGGTAGAATACCTCCTGTACTCCACTGAGAATTATAATCAGGGTGTTCTCTATAGGCAAAAGGAAAATCTTGATAGTCTGCTTCAAAATCATCATAAAGACCTGCTCCTCTTTCTCCTCCCTGATCATAACTAAAAATTTGTGGACCTTGATCAGGACCTCTTTCTTCTAATACAGTAACTCTTCCTTGCCTTAAAGACTGTGGGTCTAAAGCACCTACACCACCATGAGCATCTAACCATTTTTTATAAGCAACAAATGCAGGGTCTGGTTGACCACCTTTATTTAAACTAACAAGCCCACCTTGCTTTGCTGCCTGAGTACTGGGAAGATAACTAACCCCTCCTACTAAATCTTGGGAAGTAATTTCTTTACCTTTATGAGTTGTTTTACCTTTTGTTCTTAGCTCAAGAAGTTGTTTCTGACTGAGTTCTCTTCTATCTACATTAGGTAAACGTCTTGTTGCTCTTCTATTTAAATCAGGTATAAACCTAGAAGGTCTTCTTAAACCCCCTTGATTAGGATCAAGAGGAATAGCACTCTGTCTCTCTGCCTCAGATATAACAGCAGAACCTATAGGAACAAGACTACGTTGAAGTAATCCTTTAGGAGAGAATTTAAGTTCTCTATCTGTATCAGATGTTGGTTTTAATAGTCCACTATATCTACCTACTCTTTTTAGAAAATCTGTATCCCCTCGTCTTTCGTCTCTTCTTCTAGACACACCTTTAAAATTAGCTAAGTCTGCTTCTGCTTTTTCCAAAGTTGCACCTGTTCGTGCATTGTTAATTCTATCTGTAATATCTTGTTCTTCTTCGTCAGTAAAAGGACCAAAGAAATCACGCTCCTCTTTAGGTCTAGTAGCATAATCTCCTAATGCTGCTGCTGCAAAATCAAAACCAAAGCTTCCTATATTTGGTCCTTGTCCTTCACCTAAATATTCACTGAATCCATAATCTAATGCTGCATTAGTTGCTGCACTAGTAAGTCCTCTACCAGCAGAAGAATCAAAGAAATCTCCTATAGCATTACCAGTTGAACCACCTACAAAACTATCTGCTACATGACCTATACCAGCACCAACAACATCTCCTACCACAGCCTTACCTATGTTTATTCCCAAGTCTTTTAGAAACCCTCCAAAACTTGCATTGGCTACAGGCATAGAAGATAAACCCATTTGAGGATTTATATTAGGTTGCATTGCAGTAGCTACTTGATTTAACTTTGTTTCTTTTTTATAAAACTTATTAAAAAAATCAGGATTCTTTGCTAACAAAGCTTCAGCATAAAGTTCAGGTAAAGAATCTCCTCTCTTGGCTATAGGTTCTACATCCATATCTTCCTCTTCCATCATGGCAGGTCCACCTTCTTGTCTAGCCATTACTGGTTTGTCTGACATGTATTTGATTATCTCCTGACGATCATCCAAAGAACCTCCTTGAATCATGTCACGAAAATCCATGAACTCTTCAAAGTTTTTATTTTGCATTACCATAGCCTTTTCCAAAAGAAGAATAGTTAGACTGTTGATTGTTATTTATACTAGATACGTTTTGTATTGGATTAAACTTCTGTTGAATATTCTGTAACTCAGGCAGCATAATCTGTCCCTGATTTAAATTACTAATCAAAGTACTATTATTAATAAATTTAAAATATTCTTCATTTGTCATTAGTTAAAGTCTTTCCATGTTGTTGATGCAGCAGTACTAACATATCCTCTAAACTTACCACTACTTGCAGAGTAAGCAATATCTCCCCCTTTAGGACGCCCAATGTTTGTTACGGTTACAACTGTAAATATATTTGTAGAAGGCGCTCCTTCACTTACTTGATCACGTAAATCAAGTTCGCTTATTAAAGCAGCACCCCATCTCTCTACTTGATTATATACTTTTCTAGCTTCAGGTTCTTCTACATTAAATAGAAAAGGAAGATCAGGATAACGTGCCATTACCTTCCCCCATCAGGTTGAAGTGCTACACGTATTGCACCCCATCTCCATTTAGCTTCAGTTGAATTAGTAGATACTTTAACACTGGCTTGTCTTCCTCTAGCTCTAAAATCTATTTTCTTTGTGGCCTTACTAATTGTAAATGGTCCTTTAGTTACTGACTCTGTACTCTCAGGATATTCTTTAGTAGTAATAGAAAATTTAATATTACCATCTGTTAAATCAAAGTCAGGTATCATCTTGTTTAAAAACATTAGTTGATTACCATCCTCAATATCAAAATCTGCTGACTCAATAAAGGATGTTAATGCTTCTCCTGAACCTGTTTGTAAATTAAATCCTACAGGCTCATTGTCATATATATTACTTCCACCCACTGTAGTTCCTGTGGTAATAGTATTACCAAACACATACTGATCAGCAAATGTAGTAAACAAAGTACTTCCTATTGTCCAGTAGTTACCCTCTGGTGAGAAAATAACATACTTATCACAATCATTATTTGTTGTATTCTTAGAAGGATACAACCAGATAATTTCATTAAACTCAGAACTAATTCCTGCATAAATTTTATCTGCTTGATCTAAGTTTAATTCATCAAACACATGTTTTCTAACAGTGCAAGGCAAAGTTCTTACTTGTCCATCATTCATATAAAAGTTATCATGCCCCATCCAGATAGAAGCTCCGTTATAATCTACTGCTGCATGAGGTGCAATTAATCCACAGTTTGATCCAAGTTGTTGAAACTTAAATACAAAAGGAGGACCAACAAAACTCATAGCCCACAGAGCATTATCTGTCCAGATATTAATAGCTTGTCTTGACCTGACTCCACCTACAATTCTTGTACCATCTGTTAAGAGATTATCCCCTGCATTAGAACTAACAGA
>WLWF01002995.1_pt1 | contig 11565 bp, 10 predicted proteins | sample 6718331 | NCBI WGS metagenome assembly WLWF01 (sample SAMN12718692, study PRJNA515312) | sponge metagenome | isolation source: marine sponge | host: Mycale hentscheli | place: New Zealand: South Island, Marlborough, Capsize Point | collected 2003-05-01
GTGTAGAACCAGCCGCGGGTCTGGCCGATGTACTCGACGATGAAGTCACCCGGGTAGTGATCCTCGAACCACTCGGTGTTCTCGAACGGATAATGCACTTGGGCGAAGGGCATCGAACCCGACTCAAACCAGCAATCGAGCACTTCCGGCACCCGACGCATCATCGACTCACCAGTTGGGTCATCGGGATTCGGGCGCACGAGGTCGTCAACCATCGGGCGATGGAGGTCGGTCACCTTGCCCCCATCGAGGGACGCCCCAAAGTCTGCTTCGAGTTGTTCGATCGAGCCATAGACGTCGACGCGCGGGTATTCGGGGTTGTCGGAGCGCCAGACCGGGATGGGCGAACCCCAGAAACGGTTCCGGCTGATCGCCCAATCACGGGCGTTTTCGATCCACTTGCCAAAACTTCCCTCCTTGACGTGCGCTGGCTGCCACGTGATCTGTTCGTTGAGTTCGACCATTCGGTCACGAAACTTCGTGACCTCGACGAACCACGACGAGATTGCGCGGTAAACGAGCGGCTGGGCGCAGCGCCAGCAGTGGGGGTACGAGTGGTCGTAGGTGGCGTGACGGACGACAACGCCACCCTCGGCGAGGGTGCCGCGGTCCTTCAGAGAACGGATCACGTCGGGATTCGCGTCGAAGACATGCGCTCCGGCCCAGTCACGAACCTCCCCCGTGTAGCACCCGTGCTCGTCCATCGGACAGAGCGTGGGGATTCCAGCTGCGTTGCAGGCGACTTGGTCATCCTCACCAAAACCAGGTGCGAGGTGAACAACACCGGTGCCGTCTTCGACGGTGACGAAGTCCGCAGCTATCACCTGGAAGGCATGCTCGGTCCCGTGCACCTCGGTGTCGGCGAAGTAGTCGAACAAAGGTCTGTAGGTCCTGCCGACAAGATCAGAGCCCGTGAGCATTTCAACGACCTCACCATCGCCGAGTTCTGCCTCGTAGTACGAACGGAGCGCGTCGGCGATGATGTATCGGCGGCCACCGAGTTCAACGACGGCATAGTCCAGATCGGGACCAACTGCGAGCGCAAGGTTTGATGGGAGCGTCCACGGAGTTGTCGTCCATGCCAGGATCTGCTCTCCCGAATCGAGCGTGAACCCGACCGTGAGCGCCGGGTCCTGGCGATCCCGATACGTGTCGTCCATCCTCGTCTCGGTGTTCGACAGCGGTGTTTCGCATCGCCAGCAGTACGCAAGAACCCGGAAACCCTCGTAAATGAGCCCCTTGTCGTGGAGCGTCTTAAACGCCCACATCACGCTCTCCATATACGTCAGGTCAAGCGTCTTGTAGTCATTCTCGAAATCGACCCAACGCGCCTGCCGGCCCACATACGAACGCCATTGATCGGTAAACTGCAGCACGCTGGTGCGGCACGCGTTGTTGAACTTGTCGATGCCAAACGCATTGATCTCCGGGTGACCTGAGATGCCAAGTTCTTGCTCGGCCTTGACCTCGGCTGGCAAGCCGTGACAGTCCCAGCCAAACCTGCGCTCGACCCTCCGACCACGCATCGTCTGGTATCGCGGTATCGCGTCCTTTACGTAGCCGGTGAGAAGGTGACCGTAGTGGGGCAGACCGTTGGCGAACGGCGGGCCGTCGTAGAACACGAACTCGTTGTCACCACTTGGCCCGGCGTCACGCTGATCAACCGATTCCTGGAACGTACCCTCACGTTCCCAACGCTCGAGAATCGACCTCTCGATCGAGGGAAAGTCGGGCTGCGGATCGACGTCGGGATAAGGCACGCATGCGAGGCTATCGACGCCGCCCGCCGAGGTTCACGTACGTTGCGTATCGTCGCCGAGCTCGTCTTCGGTACCCGTCACGCCAGGCGTTGCGCTGTCATCGAAGTCAAGGGCTCCACTAACCGCGTCGTCTTGAGTGCCCGACCCCTCGAATGTGAAGCTGATGGCGTGGGCGTCGGGATCGATGTCGCTGTCGGTCATCGTCCCCATGTTGGTTCCGACAGGTGTCTCGTCGTCGGAGGCGGACAGCAACGGAGGGCGAACTTCGCCGAGCCCACCGGGAACGCGCTCGGTGAGGTCGAGTAGCGTCGTGGCCGCCTCGCGCAGGCGCGAGCGCTCGTCGGTCAGATGGCGTTCGAGATGCTCCACGTCAGACTCAAGGAAGTCACGCCTGGCCCGCAGAGAGTCGACCTCGGTCTTGACGGTGAGCCGCTCGGCTTCTCCCGCCCGGCGTGCCTCGCCGCGCGCCTCGTCGAGCAGCCGTGACGACGTCTCCCTGGCCGAGTCGATCGTCTCCGCTGCTTCGCTGCTGGCGTCGCGCTCGATCCTCTCGGCTTCTGCTTTGGCCTCAGCAAGGGCCGTGTCGGCGGTCCGCTGAGCAAGCAGCAATGTTCGGCTGATGGTTTCAGACTCGTCAACCGACGCGGCCGGAGTTGCGGTCACCGCAACACCCGCCGGTTCACTTGCCGCAGTTGGCGTGCTTGATCCGCTCTCAGAGACCTCCTGAAGACGCGCCACTGCAGCGCGAGCGCGGGCCTCCATCGCTGTCGACTGGTTCTGAGCCGACTCCAATTCGGAGGCAACCTCAGCTAGGAACTCGCGCACCTCATCGGGATCTAGACCGCGTTTGACAGTCCGAAACTCCACCGTGCGTACTCGCTGTGGGCTGATGTCCATGTGATGCTCCCTTGTGGTGGCTGCAACAAGCGTGCGTTCAGTCGTCGTATTCGTCGTAACCGCGTTGAGGCCGCTGCGCCGGCGGCTTCAAGAGGTACACGCCAGTCGCCACCTTCTCCATTGTTCCATCGAGGGCGTAACAGATGCCACTGCCGAAGTCGATAAGTCGACGAGCAACATCTCGCTCGGTTCCCTCGAGATTCATGATGACGGGTGTGCCGTTCTTGAATGCGTCGGCGACCTCTTGTGCCTGGTCAAATCGACGTGGTCGGACGGTGTGTGGCTCCATGGCCCCTCCTGGAATACTCCGGAGTTGTGGTTGATTCTGCGGCTGTTCATCAGTGGGCGGGCGGACGTGGACGCCTGAGTCATTCGACCTCCCAGCAGATGGAGGTGTGCCCTGCGCTGGGCGCCGCGACGCAGCTGACGCATCGAAGTCGCGCGACGGAAAGCTAGGCCGCGCTGCGACGGTGCGCACGGTGGGCTCGGGCTCGGGTTCCCAGCCTCCACGACCATTCCGTCCCTGTTGGGGCTCGGACTCACGAGGCGCACGCTGCTGCCGGGCAGGGGGTTCCTGCCCGTATTCGTCGTCGTAGTCGTCGTAAGCATCGTCGGGACCAAGACCCAGGTAGTCCATGGTCTTCTTCCAGAGTGACATGTCTTCCTCCTGAGCGCCGGAGGTTAGCCGCGCCCGTCCCCTTCTTGGTGGACTGGGGCCGGTCGGGCCCCGAACAACAATGATCCGATCCGCACATTCGTCGATCCGCAGGCGACAGCGACATCAAGATCGCCGGTCATTCCCATCGAACACACAGCGAGCCCTAGATCATCGACCAGCGAACGTACAAGGCGAAAACCTGGTGCTGCGTCCTCCGCCGGCAGCCCAGTTGGACCGATGGCGAGCAACCCGGCGACTACCAGTCCGAGTTCAACGCATTGCCGCTGCAAAGCAGCGACATCGTCAGGCCGACATCCCCCCTTGTTCTCCTCGCCGGTGGCGTTGACCTGAAGTAAAACCTCTGCTCCTGGAGCGCGGTTGGCGATCTCCTTGGCGATGGAACTTCGATCGATCGTGCACCAGCGATCGACGAGGCCAACGAGTTGACGAACCTTGTTGGACTGAAGGTGACCGATGAAATCGACGCGCGGTCGCCGGTGCGGAACGAGGCACTCGATTGCGGCCCGTTTCGATAACAGGTCCTGGGCATAATTCTCCCCGATTACGGTGCATCCAGCCTCGACTGCCGTGTCAACTACGGTTGGGGCAAACGCCTTCGTGACAGCGGTAATCTCGACAGCATCGGTCCACGGCCGCTCGACCGCATCGATACGGCGACGGATCGACTCGAACTGGTGCGCGACCTCATCGGCCGAGTGATGGTTCACTGCGACTCCGGCCCGATCGAAGCGACAGTCGCGTGGCGGCCGCGGTCGCCACGAATGCGGTGCGAGAACCATCGATCATCACACCCCGTGCAGGGCCCGGCGACGTCGAGCGCGACACCATGGTGATCGAGCCCAGACCGAACCGCAGCGGTCACGTCGAGCGAGGTATTCCCACCGGGGGTTCGTCCGGCGACTTCGGCTGGCCGAGCGTGCACACGCTGCGCCACGACAGCAAGGTCGTCGTGACCGAATTCGTAGCAGCATGGCCCGATCGCCTGACCAAGCACCGCCGCTCTTACCTGTCCCCCGTCTCGACGGACCGTCTCGACCGCAACATCGATGACACCTGCTGCAATTCCCTTCCAGCCGGCGTGTGCTCCAACTGTCGTACCGTCATCTGCGAGGAGAAAGAGCGGGGCACAGTCTGCGCTCCATACGGCAATGTGAAGATCGGCGTCCCTGGTCACGATGACATCACCGACACCCACCACCGGCATCCAGGGATCGGCGGCGGTCACGTCGACCACATCAGTGCCGTGCACCTCGTCAACCATCGTCCACTTGCGACCAGTCGCCGACCGTTGGCGGGTCGCCAGTTCGCCACTCGGCACGCGCTCCGGATGAATGTCACCGTCGCTGCGGTCGGTCGCAATGATTCGAACGTCACGGCCACCAAGCGTGCACTCAAACAGCGGGGAGGGCACCCGCCGACCTCACTTCAAGAACGAAGGGACGTCGAAGTCATCGTCGTCGTCTGCGAGCGGGTCGGCGTCCTCTACGTCACCGAACAACTCGGTGATCCGGTTTGGAGATGTACGCGGCTGCGAATCCGGCAACGTCGCTGTCACGGAATCAGTGCGATCGAAACCAGCCGAAATGACCGTCACGCGAACCTCGTCACCCATCTCGTCGTCGACGACCGTGCCGAAGATGATCAGTGCGTCCTGATGGGCGACGCCGTGGATGATCTCGGCGGCGGCATTCATCTCGAACAGACCCATGCTTGACGGACCAGTGATGTTGAGTAGCACCCCGCGGGCGCCGTCAATTGCAGATTCGAGCAACGGACTTGAGATCGCGGCCTTGGCCGCCGACACCGCCCGCTCGTCACCGCTCGCCTGACCAATCCCCATGAGCGCCGTACCCGCGTCGCGTAAGACTGCCTTGACGTCGGCAAAGTCGGTGTTGATCAGGCCCGGAGTGGTGATCAAGCCTGTAATTCCCGAGACGCCTTGCAGCAGGACTTCGTCTGCCATCTTAAAGGCGTTGAGAACGCTGGTCTTGTCGTTAGCAACGGTGAGAAGACGATCGTTCGGGATGACGATTAACGTGTCGACTTTTTCCTTCAGGCGCTGGACGCCGTTGTCGGCCTGGACAGAGCGGCGTCGACCCTCAAAGGAAAACGGACGTGTCACGACGCCGATCGTGAGCGCGCCCGCTTCTCGTGAGATCTCAGCGATCACGGGTGCGGCGCCGGTTCCGGTACCGCCGCCTTCGCCCGCCGTGATGAAGACCATGTCGGCACCGCGCACCATCTCTTCAATCTCATCACGGTGCGACTCCGCTGCCTCACGGCCGACTTCCGGATCGCTACCAGCACCGAGGCCTCTGGTGAGGTCGCGCCCGATGTCGAGTTTCACGTCGGCGTCGCTCATGAGTAACGCCTGCGCGTCGGTGTTCACAGCGATGAACTCAACACCTTTCAGGCCAGCGTCGATCATGCGGTTGACGGCGTTAACGCCACCTCCACCGACGCCAATGACCTTGATCACGGCGAGATAATTCTGCGGTGTGCCGACCATCAGTGGGTCCTCCATCTGCTCGCGTTGACCGCGACGTCGTTTTTGTTCAGGGATGCGGGCATCGTAGTGTCGGTCCGGGTACACGAACCATGACACATTCTGCCAGGTTCGTCGTCACAACGCGGGGACGCTAGCCGCGTCTCAATGCACTTCATCGCTCAGTCGTCTCCGACGTCGACACGTCGATGATTGTCGTATCGGACCCGGCAACGTCATCGAGAACCCGCTGGAGTCGCACCAGACGCTCAATCTGATCGTTGTCTGTGATCGCTGCGCCGAGACGGACCTCAATGTCGGATCCGGGTTCATTTGACAGGAGAAATCGGAGATCGGCTCCATCGGGAACAACTGACATCGAGATCATCTGCGAGCGAACGTCGGGTGTCAACTTGGTGACCATCGACGCTGCGGCCGCATAGCCAGTGTCGGCGTACTCTCCGGCCTCCAAGTCGAGTGTCGTTGGTCCCGAGACCAAAACGAACGCGATCGGCTGGCCATCGATGACATCGACAACTCGACCCTCTTGGTCAAGGATACGGAATCGGCCATCAGCCCCCACCGCTGTCGCCACCGGTTCACGTTCTCGGACCTCGACGGTGATTCCATTAGGGAAGTCAGTCCGCACCCGGGCGCTGTCGATGTACGGAATTTGCTCGAGTCGCTCTTCAGCAGCCTCGGTGTCAACCAACAGCACAGGTTCGCCGATCAAGTCGTCGACCAGCGCCATCACGGCATCTGCGTCGGCTCGTTGGACACCTGACACCCTGATGTCGTTGACCGAGAACAGCGACGAACCGAGTACGGCCAGCACAGCGACAACAACGACGAACACGCCTGCGACGACCCCCCACCGAAAAAGCCGGCGCCGACCTTCGGCGCGCCGAACGCCTATGCGGCGCTGTCGTAGACGCAGCTCGATTCCCGGGCCAGCGGCATCTTTCGTCAGCAGCGCATCGCTGGTTCCGTCGTCATCTATGAAAACCGGCTCTGAACCCTCGGCTCCAACGAGTCCGTCGTCGAGATACACCGCATCCGGGAGATCATCCGCGCCGCCAATCGCGATCGTCGTCAACCCCGCATCGCGCGCCTTCGTGGGCTCGGCATCGTCGTCGCCGAACGCGACAGACAGTTCGGCAAGCACATCGTCATCCGTTTCGTCAGAGCCCGATCCTTCGATCGGAGCCTTGCTCGAAGTCGACTCCTGTTTCACGATCTCGACATCGGTGAACTCAGGTACGGCATCGGTGGCGGCGTCCAATTTCGCATCGTTCGTCTTGCGTCTCCAGCGACTCATGACGATGGTTCCTCGAATCCAATCAGACGAATCTCGCTGCGCAGTACATGACCGGTGGCGGTCGCGACCTGTTCACGGACGAGTTCCATCAGCGCCCGAACGTCGTCGGCTGATCCTCCCTGGTCGGCTTGAATGAAGTTCGCGTGCTTGTCGGAGACCGTTGCACTGCCGTAGCGAACCCCACGCAGTCCGACTTCGTCAATCAACTGCCCTGCACTGAGCTCATGGGGGATCGGGTTCACGAACACCGACCCTGCGTTCTGCCCTCCAGGCTGGTTGGCGCGACGCCACGCAACAATCTTGACGAGTTCTCGGTGCGCTGCCTCAGGGTCACCCGGCGCCAATTGGAGGCGCGCCGAGATCACGACGGTCGTCGCACGAAGATCGCTTCCTCGGAAACGCAAACCGAGCTGATCGGCTCTTAGTGTTCGATCAGCCGATGCTGCAAGGTCGAATACCGACACGTCGATCAGCGACTCCGACAGGTCAGAGCCATGTCCGCCTGCGTTCATCCGCACCGCCCCACCTATCGAGCCGGGCACTCCCACGGCCCACTCGAACCCGGTCAAGCCAGCACTGGCCAGTCGACGCGACAACACGGGCAACAGCACTGCGCTGCCTGCACGAACGATCGAGTGGTCGCGGTTGATTTCGATGCCGTTCGCCATCTCGGCGAGTGACACCGCAATGCCGCCGAAACCTCGATCCGCGACCAGCAGGTTCGATCCGCGCCCCACGATCAACACGGGCAGCCCACTCGAGCGGCAGGCAGCAGCAACACGGTGCAGGTCAGCGGGTTTGACAACGTTGACGAACAGGTCGGCGCGCCCGCCCACCTTGTAGGTGGTGAATGGCCCAAGCGGTTCGTCAAAGCGAGCCAGCTCACCGAGTTCGGTAGCCGCCAGAGCGATTGCGTCAGGCGCGGCGACGGGCATTGAGCACCTCCGACGGGAGCGTTGCGATGTCACCACAGCCCATCGAGACCACGATGTCGCCGTCACGCGCCTCGCGCGCCACAAAGTCGACCAAGTCGTACCGACGCGGAAGCCACACGACGCGCTTTTTCGGATCGGCCTCGGTGACTGCATTAACGATGAGCTTGCCGGTGACTCCGGGAATGGGAGTGGTGCCCGAACCGTAGATCTCGGTCAGGACGACGAGGTCTGCGTCTCCGAACGCAGTCCCGTACTCCTGCCAGATTTCGGCAATCCGGTTGTAGCGGTTTGGTTGAAAGATCGCGACAACTCGTCGCCAGTTCTCCCCGCTGTGGCGGGTCGCTGCAAGCACCGCAGAGATTTCGGACGGCAGATGGGCGTAGTCGTCGACGAACGTCGCTCCGCCATCGATTCCACGGACGTCGAAACGTCGCGCAACACCTCCAAACTTCGCGAGCGCAATGCGGATGTGTTCAAACTCGACACCGACCTCAAGCGCCAAAGCAATTGCGCCAGTTGCGTTCACAACGTTGTGGATACCGCGCATCGGCAACTCGATCGTGCCGACCGTTGCACCGTTGCGCTCAACATCAAACACGAACGCTCCATTGGCGGCACGAACATCGACTGCGCGGACATCGACGCCCTCGCCTCGACCGTACGTAATTGCATCATGGGCTGCAGCCAACTGGCAGGCCACCTCGTCGTCGCCGCACACCACCTTTGGACCCGGAACCTGTCGCAGGTAGCTGTCGAAGCTCTCGACAATTGCTTCGAACGACCCGTAATGATCGAGATGATCAACTTCGATGTTTGTAACAATGGTCCCGTAGAGCGGGAGTTCGAGGTGGGTTCCGTCACTCTCGTCTGCTTCGACGACCAGAAACTCCCCGCCTGTCCACTGTGCTCCGGTACCGAGGTCGCTCACGTCACCACCAATGATGAAACTCGGACGGAGCCCAGCATCAGCAAGCATCAGCATCAGCATCGACGTTGTCGTAGTCTTGCCGTGGGTCCCAGCAACTGCGAGTGCCTTCGCCTGGTCGCAGATTGAGCCGAGCATCGCAGCACGGCGCAGCACGGCGACATCTGTCGAGCGCGCCTCCCTCAGTTCGATGTTCTCCTCCGGAATGGCAGTCGAGGCAGTGACCGCGTCGACACCGTGGACGAGGCTGCGATCGTGCCCGATCGTCACTTCCACGTTGGCAGCACGAACGCGTTCGAGGACCGGATGTTCACGAAGGTCACTCCCGGACACCTCATGGCCCATTTCGGCGAGCGCGATCGCAATCGCGCTCATGCCCGGACCGCCTACACCAACGATATGCAGCCGGTGCGGGATCGACAGATCGAGCGGAACCACGGGAACGGAAAGCTGTTCGGTCATCTCGCCGTCGATGCTAGGGCGACACGTTCGACCAGCGAGGCCATGGCACCCGATCGATGGACCTCGCCGCGGCGACGAGCAGCTCTCGACAGCCGCTCGCGGGCCTCGACATCGTTGCGGAGGCGTTCGATAGCTTCATCGAGATGAGACGGATCAGCGGCGAGAGCCGTCTCGGTCATCAGCTCCGCACCGTCGGCGTCGGTTAACCAACGCACGTTCTCGGTCTGATGATCGTCGGCCGCACCCGTCCAAGGAATGAGAATGGCCGGGATTCCAGTTACGGCCACCTCATGGACGGTGCTTGCTCCGCCGCGCCCGATAAGGAGATCAGCGGCGGCGTAGATCGACGCCATGTTGTCCTCATAACCCACGATTTGGTGAAAAAGCCCGGTCGACCCGGACGAATCGACGACGGCAACCTCGTCGATGAACCGTTCGCCGGCGACCTGACGGATCGCCAACCCGTCATCGTCTCGGTGAGCGTTTGCGTAGCGCGCAATCGCTGCGTTGAGAACTCCTGACCCCAGCGATCCGCCCATCACCGCAACCAGGAATCGATCGTCGGGAACCCCGAGTCGACGTCGGGCCGCCGCCCGGTCACCGACGCGATCGAGCGCCAGGATCGCCTGACGTACTGGCGCGCCGGTAACCGTTGCTTTCGGAAGCGGCGAGTTCTCGAACGCCACCGCACATGCTGCGGCCGAACGGGCCGCGAATTGACTGGCACGTCCCGGGACGAAGTCGTAGGAGACGACAACAATGGGAACCCCCAGCTTCCGGGCGGCGAGGACTGCCGGCATGCTTGCGTACCCCCCGACCGTCACCACGACGTTGGGATCAAGACGACGCAAGAGAGCGACCGCCTCACTGCGGGCGCGCCACATTTTTGGCGCGAAGGCCAGGTTGCGGCGGCTCAACGACCGTTGGAAACCGACAACATCGAAGAACGTGTGCGGATACAGGGTCTCCGGAAGCAGCCTCGTCTCAATCCCGCGCATACATCCGACATAGTGGATCGAGTCAGCCTCATGCCCCGCAGCAGCCAGAGCACCCGCGACAGCAAGTGCGGGAAGAACATGGCCCGCCGTTCCGCCACCGGTGACAACAGCGAACGTGCTCAGGATGCGGCCCGCCGGATCTCGGGCTCGCTCCGACTTCCGACTCGCCGGGCGACACTGAGGAGCAACCCAACTGCGACCATCGACACGAACAGTGAACTTCCGCCGGCCGAGAAGAACGGCAGCGTGAGTCCGGTGACCGGCATCAGCCCGGTGACACCACCCAGATTGACGATGGCCTGCACCCCGAACCAGGAGGAGACTCCACCGGCCACAAGCATGCCAAAGCGGTCGGTCGAAGCCAGCGCCGTCTGCACACCGAACAGGACCAGCAAGATGAACCCGCCGATTACCGCTCCGGCACCGACCAGACCCAACTCATCGGCGATTATTGCAAAAATAAAGTCGCTGTGAGCGTACGGGAGATAGCCGAGCTTAGTCTTGCTGCCACCGATCCCAGAACCGCCGATTCCACCCGAGGCCATGCCGACGAAGCCCTGGTAGGTCTGCCAGGCAAGACGATCTTTATTGCCAGTGACGTCCATAAACGCCGTGAAGCGGTCGATCCTGGTCTGACTCGACACGATGAAGAAAAGGCCTGCGGCAGTGGCGCCCGACGCCATAACGGCTAGCGGCGTGAACGGCACGCCGGCGATCCAACCGATGGAGAACACGACGGCCCCGAGCACGACCGCTGAACCGAGGTCACCCTGCAACATGCACAGCCCCGCCCCAACCCCGGCGAGTAACGCGAGCGGAATGAGCGTGCGGCGTCGATGGTTCATCGCACCGGCCTGCCTCGTCAGCAGGTCGGCGGTTGCGATGACCACTGCGAGTTTGAGGAACTCGGAAGGCTGAACGCTAAACCCACCGAAGCGGATCCAGGCACGGGCGCCGTTGACACTTCCGCCGATCATCGGGACGAACGGTCCGAGCATTGCGGCGACACCGACCACAACCAACGGCACCGTCATCCGCCTCCAGAGTCCGTAGGGAATCCTTGCCATGATGACCATGCCGACAAGTCCGAACCCAGCCCACATGGC
>WLWF01003001.1_pt1 | contig 11536 bp, 22 predicted proteins | sample 6718331 | NCBI WGS metagenome assembly WLWF01 (sample SAMN12718692, study PRJNA515312) | sponge metagenome | isolation source: marine sponge | host: Mycale hentscheli | place: New Zealand: South Island, Marlborough, Capsize Point | collected 2003-05-01
TCCGTATGCAATTATGGAAGCGTTGGAATTAGCGTTAAGACTTGATGGATATGATGAAAGCACAATTAAGCAAGTTTTTAATCGTCAAAATGATGCTAAATGTCAACCTGAACCGTCTGGTGATATAATAAACACAGTAAAAGATATGAAAAGAGAATTATTAAGAATAGCAAAAGATTTAGATAAAGAAAAAATTACAGAGTTACAAGCACGTAAACTTTTATTGAGTTTATTAAGTGTTAGCAACAGTAATTTGCCTTTATGGGTTAGACCATTGTTAATGATGTTAACAATGGCAGCAAGTACGCTATATATTATTTATAGTATATTTTATTGTTGCTAACGGTTTGTATATGATTTTGTGAGCATAGACAAGCGATAAACCTTGATTAAACACCTACTTAAAAGACAAAAAATAAAGATTGAATTATTAACATAACTGCCTATAAATTATATACTTTGTTATATACTGGGCGGTTTTAAAACTAAAAATTATGATAGGATTACCAAAACCACAATTAAACGAACATTGGACAATAGAATACGGACTTAATAAAAAAACAAGACACATTGTAAAAGTGCTTGAAAATAAAGAACTACAATTCCCAAATTGGCGAGTACATAGTTTTAAATGTAGGCACGATGATGGCAAAGAGTTACAAGTTAGTGGCGAATGTTTTATTGAAAGATGGAATTAAGCCTTGTATATAACACAAAGATAAAAACACGTTTTAATGTGTTTTATCGACTGTTGACCAACGTTTTAATGTTGGTAATTTAACAACGCGCTGTGTATGGCACGTTTTAATCTGTTGTTGGTTACTTTAAAACTAAAAGAAATATGAAAATAGATAAAAAAATAACATTCGGAATACAACCAATAGTAGCAAGGGATTTGCGTATGTCTAATTTATGTCTTATATTTGTCTAATATTAATAAGATTAAGATTATGAAGCAAATTAAACTTACTGTACACCTTTATTATGGTGGTCATCAGCCTGCTGAAACAAAGTATTCGAGTAGTATAGATGAAGCACGTAGATGGGTTGCAGACGCAGAGCATGGAGAGATTATCAATGACCAAAATATAGTGGTCGAATGATAGTTTAGTCCAGGCATTACTCCAGGAATAAGATAGGCATTTATTAGTAAATGTCTATTTTTTTTCTTATTTTTGTTTAAATTTAATACAATTTAATTATGTTTAAAGAACTAATACAACGTGAATTAGTCTCTTTGAAGAGACAAGGATTCAAGGATAAATACCATATCCAACGTCTACAACAAATGTTAGACGAAAAAATTACATTTGAAGATTGGCAAGCTACTGGGCAGATGATGTCATTGAAAGAGTATGAAAATCTATATGACATGCAAACATTCTCTAAGATGATAAGCAGAGAACATGAAGATGTTTTCAGGTATGCAGGAGGCTTGTGTGTAGAACTAACAAGTGAAGGCACATATTATTGTAAACCAATCATCAAAACACATGCTAATCTAGAGGTTATAGAAGAAGCATTATATGAACACTTTAAAAATATACAAAGATGAAGTATGAACTATTTAACAAACTTGCATCAGAGGTTTCTGACGTTTTCAATGTAGACGAAAGAAAAATATTTAATAAGAATAAAAAAAGAGAAGTTGTAGATGCAAGATATCTTTTATATTATTTATGTAATATTAACAAAATGAAGTTAATTTACATCCAAAAATATATGAAGAAGAGAGGGTATAAGATACCACATTCTACAATTCATTACGGAATAAAAGAGGTTGGTAAAAAGGTTTCTGAAGATAAAGATTACCAAGCAGTAATAGATTCAATTAATGCCTTATGTATACCCTACTAGAATTATTTTACCAAGCACAAGATGACTACCATTCAAAACCTTTGCATGACAAAGGAACTATGTCATATATATGTCATGGATTTAAAATCATAAAAGAAGTTAAGTCCGAGGCAGTATTAATCATGGATATGAAAAAGGGTGGAGACTTTTACCAAGAGGTTTCTCAAGATGAATATGATGTTTTTTTTAAATTAGGTTGGAAGAAAACAATTTATGTCTTATATTTGTCTAATTGTCGTACAAAGCTATCAAAGTTAGAGACCAGAATCCAAAATGCTCTGGTTAATAATGATAGCGTTAAGACTATCCGAAAGCTAAAGGCTAGTAGGGAACAAATCCTACGCAATTTTAATAAAGTAAAAATCAAGTTAAATTAAATTATGAGCAAAACAGAAAAATCAGTTTTTGAAACTCTGTCGGCTATCAATGTCAATGATAAGGTCGAGCAGAAAAATGGATTAACTTATCTCTCTTGGGCATGGGCATGGGCAGAGGTAAAGAAGAACTACCCTAGTGCAACGTACAAGGTAGTGAAAGATGAGGCTACTAATATGCCTTTTGTATACGATGTGCATATGGGTTATATGTGTAGCACAGAGGTCACGATCAAAGGTGAAACATTAGAGATGTGGTTGCCAGTTATGGATGGAGCAAACAAGGCTATGAAGTTAGAGCCTTACGAATACACCACAAAGTATGGAAAGAAGACTTGTCAAGGTGCTACGATGTTTGACATCAACAAGACAATTATGAGGTGTCTTGTAAAGAACTTGGCTATGTTTGGATTAGGTCACTACATCTATGCAGGTGAAGACTTACCACAAGATGACAAGAGTGTAGCTGAAAAGTTAGCTACTCCAAAGACTGCAACTAAAAAAGCAGAGCCAAAGAAAACTGCAACTAAAAAAGCAGAGCCTAAAAAGACTACTGTAATCAAGCTAGATATTGGTGATGATAATTGGGATAAGGTGTTAAAGTATGTAGCAGCGAACAAAGAATTAGGTCTGAAGAAGATTGGTGAAAACTTACTTACCAAGTATAGTATGACTGCAAAGGTTAAGAAAGAAATCGCTAACGCTTTGTAGTATGTTGACAGAAACAATAGTTAAGAAACTTAAAGACGATAAGGAATATTACGGAGGGATAGGTAAAAACTATCTCTCCAATAGTGATATCGGAACACTACTCAGTAATCCAAAAGAATTTGGAATACCAAGAGAAGACAATGTAAACTTCGCCAAAGGAAGACTCTTTCACCATCTGATCTTAGAGCCAGAGAAAGTCCAGAATTGGAACGCAGTTGATGTGTCAAGCAGGAATACTAAAAAGTACAAAGAAATACTTGCTGAGTCAAATAAGCCATTCCTTTTATTACAGAAAGAATACAACGACATCCAAAAGTTAGCTAAGGTAATGACTGCTAACTTAGATTTCTACGACATGATTTATGCCAAAGGAAATGAGTTTGAAGTACCTGCTATCGGTGAGATTGGTGGAGTTATGTGGAAAGGTAAGGCAGATATAGTTTGTGAAGACTGCTTGATTGATATCAAGACTACAAGTGACATAAATAAGTTTGTTTATAGTGCTAAAAATTATAACTACGATAGCCAAGCTTATGTGTATCACACATTATTTGGTAAGCCTTTAAAATTTCTAGTGATTGACAAGACTAATGGGCAATTAGGAGTCTTTGAAACAACGGCAGACTTTATAGAAAAGGGTGCTGAAAAAGTGGAGAAGGCAATCAATGTATACAATAAATTTTTTGGAGAAGATGCTACGGATGATGTAAATCAATACTATCGTCATGTGGAGCTTTTTTAAGAAAGTCTTTTTGAAGAGACAATCATCCAACATTATGTACATACAAGTTCCAAATGTATGTAAGAGTAGGATGGATAAGAATGTACTTATCGAGGAAACAATTAAGCATTTGGAACGTAACATTAAAGTAAAACAATAATGGAATTAAAAGTAGTAGGTAGAATTACCAAAGTATTACCACCACAGAGTGGAACAACTAAGTCAGGAACAAAGTGGACAAAGATGACATTTGTAATTGACAATGGAGAGCAATACAATAGCACGTTTGCATTTGAAATCTGGAAAGATGAAAAGATATTAGCATTCAACGAACACAATAGTGTTGGAGATACAGTGTTAGTGCATTTTAATGTAGACTGTAGCGAGTTTAATGGTAAGTTCTACACCAATCTAAAAGCGTGGAAGGTTGAGCAGGTTGAAGGTCAAGAAAATGTAAATGACATTCAAGTAAATCAGCCAGAGGTAGTACTAGAAGAGGAAGATGATATGCCATTCTAAGAATACATTATCCAAAACTAAAGGGAGATTTACGTCTCCTTTTTTTTACCGATTAAGTGTGACGAATATGACGAAAAAAGAATCTCTATATACTTATATACTTTTTATATATTTATTTTTTTTATTCCCTATACGATAGTAAAAATTTGTCACAAATAATCACAAAGCTATAAATCAGTAAGTTACTAAAATTAAAACGACACAGAAACGACACAGAAATGACACAGAACATCACAATATTCAGAAATATTAAAGAAACTGATACCCCTTTCTACGTAAGTATAGATAAAATACTCACAAGAATTAAAGATGGTAAGTCTAAGGAACTAGTAAAAAGTATTAGAAGACATACCGATAAAGCGAATAGGAATGAACTAAAAAAGAAACTACCTGCGATCTGTTTCTCTGGAACATTCACCAACAGAAAAGACTCTTCACTTGTAGAACATAGTGGATTTATATGTTTAGACTTTGATGGATATGAGAAAAGAAAATTAATGCTAGAAGCTAAACAGAAATTAACTAAAGACAAGTATACGTATTCTGTTTTTGTTTCACCTAGTGGCAATGGATTAAAAGTTATTGTCAAGATACCTCAAGATGCAGAGAATCATGTGAGTTATTTTAAAGGGTTAGAAAATTACTACGAGTCAAAATACTTTGATAAGACTTGTAAAAATCTAAGTAGGGTATGTTACGAGTCCTATGATCCATTATTATTTTTAAACAAGAACTCATCTCTGTGGGATGAAGTTGCAGAAGTAGAGTACAAGGAATTTACCTCATCAGATTCACCAACAATACCAATAACTGATGAGAAGATGATTGTTGAGATATTAGTGAAGTGGTGGACAAAGAAATACCCAATGACTGAAGGGCAGCGAAACCAAAACGTATACATTTTAGCTATGGCATTTAATGACTATGGAGTTAGTCTTGCATTAGCAGGATATATACTAAATCAATATGCTACTAAAGATTTTACTCAGAAAGAAATTAAAAGAACAATAGATTCAGCATACTCAAACCGACAGAACCATGGAACTAAGTATTATGAAGATGATGTAGCCATCAGTAATATTAAGCAAAGTCTAAGAAGAGGAGTACCAAAAAAAGAGATACGTCAGCAATTTGAAGATACGGCAGTTGGTGGCGATGTAATTAATGCCGTAATCCACAGAGCAGAAGAAGAGAACAACAAATATTTGTTTTGGACAAAGAGTGAAAAAGGGGTTGTTAAAATTGTTCACATAGAATTTAAAAGATTTCTTGAAGATAATGGTTTTAATAAGTACTGCCCAGAGGGAAGTAAGAACTATGTTTTTGTAAGGAAAGAAAGTAATTTAGTTGACCATACGTCTGAAAAGGAAATTAAGGATTTTGTACTGAAACACTTACTAACGATAGACGATATTAGTATTTACAACTACTTTGCTGACTCTGTTAGATTTTTTAGGGAAGAGTTTCTTACACTTTTAGAAACCATTGACATCTTTTTTATTGAAGATACTAAGGACACTGCATACCTATACTACGAGAATTGTGCAGTTGAGATAAAAAAAGACAATATTAGAATAATGGAGTATAGTGACTTGGAGGGTTATGTGTGGAGGGATCATATTATTGGCAGAAAGTTTAAGGTGTGTGAAGTTGGAGATTGTACTTACAAGACATTTATAAAGAACATATGTGGTGGAGAAATGGAGCAGAAGAGAATAAAGACTATGGAAAGCACGATTGGATTCATGCTTCATGCTCATAAAAATTTAAGCTACTGCCCTGCCATAATATTAAATGATGAGGTTATAACAGATACTCCTGAAGGTGGTACTGGGAAGGGAATATTTATGAAGGCAATATCTCAAATGAAAAAGGTTGTGACTATTGATGGAAAATCTTTTGCATTTGAACGTTCATTTGCATATCAATTAGTGTCAGCAGATACTCAGATACTTGTGTTTGATGATGTTAAGAAATACTTTGATTTTGAAAGGTTATTTTCTGTTGTTACAGAGGGTATGACGTTGGAGAAGAAAAATAAAGATGCCATCTCTATACCATTCAGTAAGTCTCCAAAGATAGCCATCACAACTAACTATGCAATCAAAGGAAGTGGTAATTCATTTGCTCGTAGAAAGTGGGAGGTTGAACTTAGTCAGCACTACAACAAAAACCATACACCATTAGATGAGTTTGGAAAGTTAATGTTTGGGGATTGGGATGATTCTGAGTGGTGTCAGTTTGATAACTACATGATTCAAAACCTACAACTATATCTTTCAAAAGGATTATTAAAATCTCATTCTGTAAACCAAGAGATAAGAAACCTAGGTGTTGAAACAAGTCATGAATTTTTAGAGTGGTGTGGTCTGATTGAAGGTGAGATGGATAATCCATTAGTATCTAAAGGTAGAAAGAGTTACAAGCAAACTTTATATATAGAGTTTACATCTGAGTACCCAGACTATGCACCTAAATCTAAGATGTCCATAACAAGAAATAGATTCTATAAGTGGCTTGTAGCATATGCGAATTATAAGTTTGGATGTACTCCAGAGGAAGGTAGAGATAGAGATGGTAGATGGATTAGATTTAGAGGCAAAGAAGAATTAGAAATTAACGGTAAAATATTTTAATATTTAATAAGTTAAAAAAATGGCAACAATACAAACACCAGTAAGAAAAATAAAAGTGTTCGAGACTCTTGAGCAAGTAAAAGAAAAAATGGATTTAAACAAAGAACAAATACAAAAAGTAATTGATTGGATGAATACTTGGGAACAGTTAAAAGATACTGCAATACCACTACGTTTTAAAGAAGAATTTACAAAGCAATTAACTTTAACCGATGTTGCTGGTGATTTCTTTTGCAATGATGAGGAACATTACCCTAATATAGAAAAATGTAAACAAGAATGCGATATGTGTAAAAAAGAAAGGTTAAAGCAATAATATGCACTACAACATAACTACTTGTAAGAATAGTAGCCGTAAAATACGCAGAATGATTGATTGAAAAACTAAAGTTAAATAACCGATGATAGCTCTAAAAAAGACCACATAGCAGGCTATTATTTTTACAAATTGTTATGTGGCGTTATTTATTATGATAGTGAAAACTTGTGATATATGCAGAAAAGAAGTAAGTGAATTAAAAGAACTTACTGCCGAATACGCACAGGACAAAGTGAGCCACGCTTGCGAGGATTGCTTAAAGGAAATTGAAGATTTGTTAATGAGTTGTATGAAAGCACAGCAGATTCAGCGAACGAATTTTGTAAGGAGATTTATTAGAAAGTTGGCTGGGCTTAATGCCACATAACGGACGAGTATAGAAAAGAGGCTGAAAAGCATTACCGCTAACTACTTGTAAGAATAGTAGCCGTAAACAAGTAATAACATTTGGATTAGAAATAAATTAAATAAACAGACAAAAGCTTTAAAATTAAGCACCTTAACAGGCTTTTGTTTTTATACTTTGTTAGGGTGCGTTACATTATGAAACACATATTTTACTTTATTGGAATTGCATTTATTATCTATGAAATGATTTGGTTGTTAAACCCTAAAGACCAAGTAGAAAAAGCCAAACAAATGAAAGAAGAAGGAAAAAAGAACAAAGGTAAAAAATGGGATGATTATACTGAAGAATACAAAAGCCTATTAAAAACTAAAGGTTTAGCAAGCCTTACATTTACCTTATGGATGTTTGGTGGTTTATTGACTTTTAATTGGCTGGCTTTCCTTATTAAAATAGCCTTTAACTTTATAATTATAGCACCAATTTCTAAACTAACACAATATAGTTGGGCTTATACAGGATTGCATTGGTTTAACTCTTTACTTGGTTTTGCCTTTGGGCTTTTTGTGATAGTAAACAGCTACCATTTGAAGATAGACCTATACGCTTGGTTTTTAGGGTTGTTCTAATGCACCCTAACGGTTTGTGTATGGTGCGTTGAACACCAACTTTGATAAAAGAGATTAACTTAAAATTAAAATACGATGACTGATAAGAAACAAGAACAATGCACTATACCCTGTGTTAGTAGCCGTTTTTTGGATGAACCAATAACTCACGCAGCATTAGTGTTGCTTGGTTACACTCACCACGTTTACGACTACTACTGTGCGCCACCACCTGCTCATGGAGGAACTTATAGATTGGAGTATAAAGCAACACACTTTAAAGGTGGAAACCCCGTAAAAGGAACAGAAGAGTGGAGAGCTTTTTTAATTCACAGCGGTTTACCAACCATAAGAAGGTTCAAGACATTAGGCGAACTTCGAGACTTCCATAAAGGGATGTGCGGTGGAGTTCTGTTTTAAATGGCTACTAACGCCCCTTGTATGGTGGCGTAGAACGAAGTGGAATGCACTATACAAATTGTTATGTGTAGTGCGGATTATTAACAGATAAATTTAATTAAAATGAAATATTTTACAGAAAAAGAAGTACAAGACTTTAAGGATGATAGTATAAACTTTCCTTACATAATAGTAGAAAAAGAACAACACGAAGTTATTGAGGTAAGTGAAATAGTTAGACTTAGTGGGATGGCTGACAATAATGGCACACCTACTGAAATTGGAGTACAAGTGCATACTAAAGGTGAACCAATAAAACACTTAACATATAAACTTGTTCAGTAGCATTACACACAACGTAGGTATATGGTTAGTGCGCCTACCACAAACAATTTAATTAAGCACTGACCTAACTTGGCGCATTAACTATATACAATGTTGTGTGCCGTTAATTTTAATAAGATGAGATTTAGATTAAGAAAACATGAACTGGGAGAGGATTTTATAATAGAAAAATTTGCTTGGCTACCTGTATTTATAAAGGGAGAATGTAGATGGTTAGAAAAAGTTAAAATTGAAGCTCATTATTATAAAAGCACTCTTGGTGTGGACATTAGCTACCATTGCTTTTTGGACTAATGGTACACAACGAAATAGTATAAACGACTTTAAATAAAACGGAAATGACACACGAACTTAAAACATTACCACAATACTTCTGGGAGGTATGGAACGAAAACAAAACCTTTGAAATTAGAAAGGATGATAGAGATTATAAAGTAGGAGATAAATTAAGACTTCTTGAATACAATTACTCTAAATATACAGGTAAAGAATGCAATAGAACAATTACTTATATTCTTAGAGATTGCGAAAAATACGGACTTAAAAAAGGTTTTGTGATTTTAGGAATGAAGTAGTTTTATTTATTGCGTTTATACATTGTTCTGCAACGTTTTTAAATGTTGTATGAACGGTTTGTGTATGAACCGTATGAGGAACGAATATGGGTTATACATTGTGTTATAGCCAGTTATTTAAAAAAGATAATATGAAAGAATACAGAACGCCATCTTTTGATGAAATGATAGTTGGTTTTAAATGCCAAACTTGTTACGGACAGTTTACTAAAACTGATGACTTTGATGAATGGGTAGATATTGAATTTACTCAAGAATTTTATGACACCTATATAGGATTAATAAAAGCTGATGCTTACGAGACTCAATTTAGGGTTGAAGTTTAATTGGCTATAACGTGATTGTATATGGTGTGTAGCGACCAAAAACGCTTAAACTTTGAATTAACAATAACTTAAATAGATAAACAAATGAAACGATTTAAAACACTCAAAAGCTATACATTATATACTTTGTTAGCATTAGTTTTTTTGGTTGGATGCTCTGACCTTATGCCAACTGACGAAAAGTTTGTGGTGTTAAATATGCAATCTTGGGATAAAGGAACTTACAAATACCAAATGCAAAGTGTTAAGGGTAGAGGTGGCTTTTGGATGGTTAGCGAGCATATTTATAAGGCTGGCGACACGCTTGCTTTAAAGCCAAATTAATGCTAACGGAAGAGTATAAAAGTAGTGCAAATTTAAAACTAAAAATATGATTTATTTAATACCAATTATAGGACTGCCATTAGCAATGATTATAGCTATTAAAATTGACATAGCTTATAAAGAAAAAAAACGTAAAAGAGTAATGAAAAGTATGTATGACTTTTGGCACGATTCTTAGCATTACTTTTATACATTGTTCTGCAACGTTTTTAAATGTTGTATGAACGGTTTGTGTATGTGTAGTAAGGCTATGCACGTACATTAAACCGAATAACTAAAGTTAATTAGCCTTATTACATATACACTTTGTTAGCGTTTCGTTTATTGAGCGTTGGCATTTAAAAACTAAAAAATGGAAAATAAATTTAGAACTCCAAAGATTGACGCACAAAATGTTATTTCATTTACTTGCTCAGATGATTCAATTGAACCATTATTAGAACTATTTGGTAAACTTAAAAGTCTTGGGCAAATGGGAAGTAGTAGGGAGGTAACTATTGATTGGGATGGTGATGGTAGAGATAGGCTCGAAAATATTTCAGTAAATGGAATGACATTATCTGAATGGGAAATAGAATGGAAAAGACTGAGTGATATTAGAAAAGATTTTGATAAGCAATCAAACGAACCACAAGACGAGCGTGGGGAAAATGAACGCTAACGTTGAGTATATGAATAGTAAAATTACGGATATGAAAAACAGAATTAAAGAATTAGAACAAAACATACAAAAAGAGGTTTGGCGAATACAAATGATTGATTACCCAACACCTAATACAAATGATGAATTACATAAAATGCAAAAAGAACTTAAAGAACTTAAAGAACTAGAAGCTAAGTAATTTTATTATTTATATACATTGTTGTATGACGAAGTGAACAGTTTAATTTTAAAACACAAATATTATGGACTGCCAAAGACCAGTAAAAAATAAAGAAACAAATAAGTGGGAAGTATGGGATTTTGCTTATGTAGAAAATAATGAAAGAATGTATGAATTACACGAGTTTTTTACGTTTAAAGAAGCAATGACTTTTTGGAAAGTAAGAAACCCTAAAAATTAAATTGCATACAACGGAATGAATAAGAAACGTAACGAGATATGGAACAGAAAATAATAGAAATACTAAAAGACAATTTTAAAGGACAAAACATTGATAAAGCACGTAAAGAGTTATGTTTTTTATTTGGTGTTATGCGTAGTGATTCTCCCAAATGCACTAAATGTGGGAATGAAAACTACGCTGAGTTAGATAGTGTTGGGGATTATTGGCAAGAAGATGGACATAATGGAGCTACTTATGTATGTCAAAAATGCGATAATGAATTTGATTTTCCTCATTACGCATAACACAAAGATAAAAACACGTTTTAATGTGTTTTATCGACTGTTGACCAACGTTTTAATGTTGGTAATTTAAAAATTAAATTTAAATTAAATGATTGAATTTAGAGACTATCAAAAGAATATTATC
>WLWF01003003.1_pt1 | contig 11524 bp, 12 predicted proteins | sample 6718331 | NCBI WGS metagenome assembly WLWF01 (sample SAMN12718692, study PRJNA515312) | sponge metagenome | isolation source: marine sponge | host: Mycale hentscheli | place: New Zealand: South Island, Marlborough, Capsize Point | collected 2003-05-01
AAAGTTTTTTAACATCTTGAACTACTTGTTCAAAAGTTGCTGCTTGAAATAAATCATTAAATATATTTTGATCTTCTAAAGTCATTTGTGTATAATCTTCAGAAGCAAATTTTTTAGCTAAAGCATCGTATTTTTCTCCTAAACCTAATTCTTGTATAACACCTTTTAAATCTCTAAATGTTGAATTAAGAATTCCAGTAGGTAATTCGCCATCTTTCATAGCTACATTTTTAGCTAAATTATATCTTTCAATAATTGATTTAGTTAAATCTTTTTTATTTTTTAAATCTTCTCTGTAAGTTTTAAAAGTATCAGTAAGTAAATTTTCTGCTGAACTAGGATATCTTCTAGGTTCTTTTTTCTTTGCTTTCATTTTAGCAATTTCTTCTGCACTAAACATTTTTTCAGCTTTAAGTAATCCACTAGCAATAGAACCTAATGGAGATTTAGCTTGACCTATAGGTTTTATACCAGATGATTCATTAATGATTTGTAATCCTCTTATAAAGTTTTTTCTTCTATCAGGATCAGCGGCAACTTCATCTATTCTTTTAGGAACTTCTTTAGCTATATTCATAAAAGATTTACCTACACTTGAAGTAAAAGAACTCAAAGAAGATGAATCAATATCTATTAATTTTTTTTCTGGATCAGGTAAATTATTTGTTAATTTAATTTTAAGAGCTTCATTTTCTTTTTTTAGCTCAGGTACTAAATCTGCTAATCTTGCGTTTCTATTTTTGTCTTGTTCAAAAGTAGTACCAGACATAACTTCAAAAGCATCACCTAATTCAGGATCACTATTAAACATTCCTTCGCTATCGTCACCGACCATAAATTGTTCTTCTGAAAATTCATCTGTTGCTGGTAACTCTTCTGATGTATCTACAACTTCTTCTTTAACTTCTTCTTTAACATCTTCATCTTTAGTTATAGTACCCATAGCTTTTTCAAAATCTTTAAATGATAAAGCACCTTCTGGTGGTGCGTCTTTTTGATATTCTATATATTTTTCTTCAAGACTTGCCATTATATTTCCTTAAATTCTACATCAAGTTTATTATAATCTACCATTAAGTAACCAAACTGATTAGGAGTAGAAGCTTGAGGTACTTGATGTGCCATAACACCTTGATATGTTTTATCATCACCTAAATATTTAAAGTTATAAATTTTAATTCCTTTAGGGGATTTACCAACTAATTTAATATCTTCTTTTAATCTAATATCTGACAGTGCATACGCTGACATTGCTGCACCTGCTATTTGACCAAAAGGACTTGGTCCAGCAACTGGTGTTGTACTATAACCTGATCTTTCTTCTCCATAACTTCTTATAGGAGCACCTGATAAAGCACCAATCATTTGTTTAACTTGATTACCACCAAATTCTCTTTCTTCTATAAAGTCACGATATCCTTCTGCAAGTCCTGCTTGAGCTATACCACGAGCTTGAGTTCCAAAACCAGCAAGTCCTGCTGATGCTTGTTGTAATGCACTTATTTGATTTTGTGTTGCACCAAGTTTAGCACCTAGTCCTGACATTTCTGTAGCTCTATCTTGAGCAAACCTATTAGCTCCAGATTCAAAACCAGCTTGTCTTAATCTAGCTGATGTATCTCCAACACTGTCAATATATCTTTCAGCTCCTAAAACATTTTCTATACCTTGTCTAGATCCACCAAAAGCTCCTGCACCTACTGCTGCTGCATTCATTGATTTTTGACTTTGTCCATAAGCTTCTTTTAAATCACCTAAAGCTCCTGAAATAACTTGATCTTCATATGGATTAGCATAACTTCTAGCTGTTGCAGTATCATAAGTTTGAGCACCTGCTGTAGCTATATCTTGACCTATTGCAGCAAGTTGTCCTGATTGAGGTACTATTTGATTTTGATAAATATTTCCAGCTTGTATTTCATAAGGATCAAGTTGAGCTACACGTTGACCTGTATAAGCTTGATAAGGTTTACTAAATTCTTGTGCACCTCGTCTTAAAGTTGCTTCTTGAATTTCTTTAAAATATTCAGGAATATTATAACTAGTTGATGACGCTGATGGTGCCTGTACTACTGTTGTGCTTGGTTTAAAAATACTACCCATTGACTATATAAGTTCCTCCGATAACTTTAAATCCTAATTTATTAAAAGCTTTGTCTTTTCTTTCAACGTCTTTACCTTGAAAGATTTCGCATATCGCAGTTACTTTATTTGCTAGTGCGTATTCTTTAAAAACTATCATTATAGAACGAAATATCCTAAAATTTCTATGTTTAGGACTAACATGTAACCATAAAGTTCTCATAAACTTTTTATCACTATACCATGTTTCATCAACTGTAGCAGCCAATGTTCCTACAATAATATTTTCATGTTCTACTACTATAACAAAACTATTCTTAATGTAAAACACTATATTTTCAAGAGCTTTGGTATTATTAGTGTTTCCAAAGTTAAATGGAGCTTCTATAAGCCACGTTTTAAGTAATTCTCTTATTCGAACAGCATCAGATATTCTTGCTGGTCGAATTGTATATTTATCTTTTTCCATCTTGTTTTATATTTACTCTTAAAGTTCCAAATCTCCAATTATCACCAATTGCTGTATTTTCAATTTTTATATTAGATTGTCTACCACGAATACGTGTGTTAAGAAACCCTGTTGTGTTGCTTACTGTTAAAGCTTCTCCTACAGTTGCTGTATCATTAGGATAATCTTTAACACTTAAAGTAACATTAGCAGTACCAGTCATGTTTTGAAAATCTGGTATAATCTTATTTATAAAACTAAATGTTTCACCATCAGCTATATCTCCATCACCAGATTGTATAAAAGCTGGTAAAGCAACACCATCAGCATCTACTCCATTTTCCATTCTGTAGATAAGACTTCTTCCAGCTGTTAATCCATTAATTGTGACATAAGTATTTGCTGTACTGTTAGGAAAATATTCCGAAGCTAACGGATTTTCTTCTACACCATTATCTTGATAAGTACTTCTATTCATAGTTCCATAATACCAAGAGTTTTCTAAATAATTATAAATTACATATCTATCATTTTGCGAAGCAGAAGCAGAACAATAATACCATATTACTTCAGAAAAGTTAGAATTTTGAGCAGCATATACTTGTGCATATTGAACTTTATTAATATCATTAAATACATGATTAAGAATACTACAAGGTATTTCTTGAACAGCACCAGCATATCTAAAAAATTGTCCATCAGACATCCAATAAGCTACATCATCTATTACTATTGCACTATTTAAACCAACAGCACCACAGTCGTTACCTAGTTGTCTAAAACCAAATATAAAAGGCGGTCCTATAAAAGACATAGATTGCATTGTTGTATCTGTCCAAACAAGAATAGTTCCTTTAGCAGGTTTAGCACATCTAATTTCACTACCACCAGCTATTCTTTGTGATCCAGCAGAATTAGTTACATTAGGAGTCCATTGATTATAATTTTCTTGATCAGACCAACGTATAAACATTTTATCTTGTGTAGATGGATCTCCAATTTCAGTTTCTGTACCTAAACAAACTACGTGTCTAGTTTCTGTAGATACTAAAGATAAAGTAGAATTAGTAGGAGCATTAGCTACAACGGTAGCTCTATTATCCGACATTCCTAAACTTTCAATCCATTCATATGTTATTCCATCTTTTTGTGTAATAACTAAATCTTGTCCCCAATTATTTATAGACCATAATCTTGCATCAAGAGTAATTTGAGATGTAGTTCTAGGAGTATTCCAAGTTCCAGCATTCCAAGTTCCAGCATTCCAACCATAACCAAAAGTTTGTTCACTTGGTCCCGGGCTTATTTGATAAGCAACAGTACAATTAGCTTGTGGTCCTGCTGTTCCTGTAGCAGTTGCACTACTTTGAATTATGTAAGCATCTGCGTTAGTAATAGATAATATTTCATATTCACCATCAATAGTAGTATTGGCTATTCCACCTACATTAGCACTAACACTAGATAATGTAACAAAATCTCCAGCTGCTGCTAAATGAGCTGTATCTGTAATTGTTATATTAGCAGTTCCATTAGAAGTACTAATAGCATTAACTAAATTAGCAGAAGCTCTTATAGGAGTAATATCTTGATTATCACCACCTTGATATACATAAACTTTTCTATCAGTACCTAAAGCTTCATAACGTGCTCCATCTAAAGCAAACCATTGTTCTAAAGCTCTTCCAACGCCAACATAATAAGCTGTACTAAATTTAGTCCATCCACCTATTTTTTGTGGAAGTCCTTTACGAAATCTTATTTTATCGCCGTCAGTCCATCTTCCTTCAGCACCTGTTTGTGTATTTTCAGTGTCTATTCCAGGTTGAAAATTTAATTGAGTAAGTGGCATAATAATATTTATTATATAACAAAATTTATAAAATTATATATTATTTTTCATATATTATGAAGGAGACAGGAGCTAGTGGTGGTGCCCTGCCTCCATCATAATATACTTTATTGTGAAATATACTACTTTTGAAACCAGTTAGGAAGTCCTAAATGTGGTCTTTTGTCAAATATATTATTTTTTGCTCCAGGTGTTTTACGATTGTTATAATGCATAAAAACTTGTACACATTCTTCGCCTTTAAATTTTTCTCTCCAATGTTCTAATTCCATACCTCTATAAACTAACATATCTCCTGGTTTTAAATCTATTTTAACACCTTTTGCTTTGCTTTCAGTAGTAATTTTTTTACCATCAGGTATACCTACATTTTCATTTGGACTTAAAAATATAGACCATTCATCTCCACCTAAATTCATAGTCGTAGATATTTCACAACTAAATCTATCTTTATGTCTATGTAATATATCTCCTTTTTTATAAATTCTTGCGTAGGTATAATTAGGATCTAGTTTTAATCCTGTTGTCTTTTCCATAATTGGCTGACATTTAAGCATTAATGTTTCCATAGCTACATTACCATATTGTGTATATGTATTTGGAACATGTTCATCTTGTCCTTCATAGAATCCTATAATAGTTTCATATGGAGAAATATAACGAGCTTTTTGACAAGTATCATAAACTTGTTTTTGCATAGTAAAATAATTTGCAACAAAAGTTGCTAAGTCTTTTGAGATTGCTTGACGAATAACTGTGTATTTATTTTTTTTAAACATCTTTAGCCATTTCTTTTGGTATCGCTTGTATATTCCAATGTATAAATCTAAAAGGTTCTATTCCAAAATCTACACTAAACTCGTGCTCTAAAAATCCTGGAAATATAATTAATGTTCCAGGTGTAGGTTTAAAATGTAAAAGCTCACTTCCCTCTAATATACCTTTATTATCCGATTTCATTTTTAATTTTGTAGCACGTGCTCCAGTTCGTGGTTCATGAAATATAGGCATTGATGTTTTATTACTACACTTTAAAAAATAAAAACCTGATACATGTTGATTCCAATGTATATGTGCAGAGTGATGACCACCACCTTTTTTAGCAAACTCTTGTACCCACATCTCACTAAACATAGTTAAGTATTGTTTCATATCAAAACCTTGATGATCTAAATATTCCCAAGACTTTTGACCAATGTAATTTCTAAAATCTAAAAAATCATTGTCAGTTGTAAGTGGTGTTGAATGATATGATCTTCCAAAGTCACCAAACTTTTTTATATGTTCTTTAGCTTCTGAAACATTTTTAGCATTTTTAATATATTTATTAGATGCTTTAGTTAAAGATTTTACAAACTCTGGTTTTTGTTCTGACCAAATTGTTGTTTTAAAATAATTATTTATATACATATTATCTAAATGGCTTTCCTAAATGCCAGACAACAAGACTGTATCTTGTGCCAGCGGTTACTGGTTTGACTCTATGCCACACAAATGAAGGAAATACAATGATAGAACCTTTTGGTAATATCTCTTTACATTGTATTCTATGCTTCGATTCATCTCGCATATGTGGATCATAGTTTCTAAAATCAAATTCTAATTCACCACCTTGATACTCTGACCCATCTGTTAATTGACAAGTCATAGATAACTTTCTTATTTTACCATGATCAGGTGTGTTTGGTTTATTATAAGGTTTATCCCAAGAATCACAATGCCAATCATAGTATTGATTAAGTTTATATTTTGTAAATTGACATGATTCCGACCAATCCCATTCGAAATTCCAACCAGCATCTTTATTAGCTATATGAATATAAGGATGTAATTCTTTATATATCCAAGTATCATTAAGCCATACTAAATCAGAGTTTCTTTTACGTTTCATATCTTTAATTTGATTTGGTGTTAATTCTTTATCACTATAATCACCAGTTCTAGCTAATGTTTCTGATTGTGATAGTCCATGTTTAATTATATCATCACAAATTTTTGGTGGTATTGCAGATTTAAAGTACCAATAATAATTAAATAGATTCATTAATAATTAAAATTTATTACAATTCTCCTTTTTTCATCTGTACAAGATGTTCCAGCATGTTTTAATGTTGAGTCAAATTCAATATATTTATTTTCTTCACTTATTATTTTTTTACCATTTTTAAAAATAGTATACCCATTACAATTATTTAAATATAGAATACCTGTAGTTCCTTTTTCTTGATCTGTATGATAGTCATGTTGAATTATTTTATTTGTTTTAGTCAATAAATTAGCTTTTACTCTATTCATTTTTTTATGTTTTATTTTTTCTATAACTGGAACTATAAGGTCCCACCATTCACCCCAACATTGTTCTTTACCGTCTTTTATAAAAGAAAAAGTAAATTGAAAAAAATCATCATTATCTGTACTTACACCATTATTAAAATACCATGGAAAATAATCTGACGTTATAGTATTTTTTAATTTGTCAAATATATCTTTTGGTAAAAAATTTTTATGGATATTCATAAGTTATTGTCTGTACAAAATTTACTGAATCTTTTTGATTATTAATTAGATAATACATACAAGTTGATGGAAACATAATAAACATATTATTTTTAAGTTCTATATTCCAACTTTTATTTTTACGTCTGTTATCATCATAAAGTATTGTAACATTACAATCTTTAACTTCTACACCATATAACAAAGTATAATCTGGAGAGTTACGTAAATCTAATGGATCAGCTTGTAAAAAAGGAACGGTTGTTTCTTTTGCTTTATAACTATTTCCCCAAGTTTTTTTATTTATTAATTGTATTTCATAGTTTAGATAGATATGTTCTTGAATGTAAGTATTTAACATATCCCAAGTTTTTGAAAATGGAAATTCTTTATTAAAAAGTTGTGATTGTAAAATATGTTCTAAAAGTTTTTCTTTATCAATGTCCCAATTTTTAGGCATTGATACATCACCATAATATAGAGCTTGTTTACTTAATACTTTTTGTTGCATCACCACTATTTCTTATTTATGCTAATCCGTCTATTAAATCCCAAGTTGTATTATCTTCATTCCACGTGTAACCCCATTGATGAGTTCCAGCTATGATTTGATTAGTTTGTTCAGTTGTTAATGCTGGAGCATCACCAATTGGTGATTTCCAATCTGCAATTGTTAAATCTTTTACCCAAGATGCATGTGGTTTTTTAGGCCAAAAAATTTGATTATCTTCATCCCATTCATAACCTAAACCTGCATGATTTCCTCTAAAAGGAGTTCCACCTAAAAGATGTGTATTATTTGTTGTATTGTAAGATGTTTGAATCCACATTTGTGCAGGCCAATTATTATGTTTTTCTAAATATTGTTGTCCTACTGTTTCATTTTCAACGCCGTTTGCGTCATGCATATCTTTATTATCTAAAGTTAATACAGCTATAACTTTATTGTTAGATCCTAGTTTTGCAAAGTGTGCCATAATTATTACCTATTTATATTTATACCTTATAATAACAACTCCAGAGCCGCCACCACCGCCGCCACTTGGGCCAGGGTTTGGACCAATAGTTGAACCGCCACCACCGCCGCCGCCAGTATTAACTGTACCTGCTTGTCCCGGTCCTACAGAAGTTGAACCTGGGCCAGGTCCTCCTGGACCTCCGCCACATGTTCCTGTTCCTGATGGTTTACCTGGTCCATAAGTACCACCGCCACCACCGCCTGATCTTCCAGTTGCAACTGCATTAATTGCAGAACTTCCACCAGTTCCACCATTTCCACCTGCTGGCGCTGTTGCATCAGATCCTGCTGCAGTAGCTCCACCACCGCCACCTCCATTAGAAGATGTTCCATCACCTCCGGCAGTACCTTGTGCTGGAGTTACTGAAGGTGTATTTCCAGCTCCACCAGAACCACCACCTGCGCCTCCACCACCAGAACCACCAGCTACTCCGGCTGTATTTGTTTGATTACCACCACCGCCACCACCTGTTGATGTAAGTCCTAAAGCTGTACTAGGTGTACCAGCAGCTCCTACTGAAGAAAAAGGTGTAGTAGGTGCTCCACCACCAACTACTATTGGATAAGCTCCTGGACTAGCAGAAACTGTTATTGCTGCAACACAAGCTCCTAAAGGAGTTCTTGAATAACAGCCTGAAGCAGCACCTGAGGATTCTCTATATCCTCCTCCGCCGCCACCGCCGCCGGAACCGTACGGACTACCACTTGGAGCATTTGCTCCACCTCCGCCGCCACCTCCAGCAATTAATAAATAATCAACTGAACTTGAACCTGCAGGATTTCCTACTGAAGAAACTGTAAAAGTTCCTGGTCCTGTAAATGTATGAATTCTATAATCTCCTGAACAAGTTTGAGATCCACCTGATGCTGAAATAAAAGTTGCTGTTCCTGTAGTACTTTCTTGACCATTACCTATTACTATCCAACCTCTTGTTCCATCTATATAATACAATACAATAGCTTCTCCATTAGTTGCTAAATTTCCATCAAAAGCCGTACCACTAATGTTAGATGAATTTCTTGCTATTATACATTTATTAGTACCAAAAGTTTGTGCATAATCTTTTATTCCAATAATATCACCTGCACTAGGTCCAGATGGAAGTAAAACTTGTAATATTCCACTTGTTGTATTTACAAAATATCCTTTTCCTGTAGCTGCAGTTACATTTGATGTTTGAACTGTAGTTTGCCAATCAACTGAACCTGATACATCTGTAAATGATAAGTTACCAGAACCATCAGTAGCCATTACTTGGTCTGCTGATCCAGTTGCTGGAGGTAAAGTTAAAGTATAACTTGTAGTAGTTGCATTAGCTTTTAATCCAACAAATTCACCACCTGTAGTATCTTGTATTTTTAAACTACCACCATCATCTACTGTAACATTTGTAGCTTCAATATCACCTAAGTCTGACATTATATCTTCAACTTTAGATCCAGTTGAATATACTATTGTTTTTGTTCCTTGTTTAACTGAAACTCCATTAGCAGCATGACCTGTATTTGCAAAATTTAAAGTGTAAGAACCTGATGTATTATTAAACAATGCATAATTAGTTTCTACAGCATCTGTAAAAACGTTTATATTTCCTGTTAAAGCACCAGTGAATTCTAAAATAGCATTATGTACTTGATCATCAGTAGAATCATCATCTGTATTAGATGTAGAATTATTTGATGTTAAAGTAACATTAGACGAACCAGCAACGTTTACCGCTTGATAACCTTTGACAGATGCATCAACTCTGTTTAAAACATAATTAACTAAGTTTCCCCAGTTACCAGAATTTTCACCTGAAGCTTGACGTTCTAATTTTAATCTCGATGTAAAAGATGAAGTCATAATTTTTTATACCTTATTAATTTTATTTTGTAAATACTATATATTTGTATTGATTTGTACACTAAATATTTGTCCAAATTTCAGTATTTCCATCAGAAATATCATTCCAAAATCTTAAATCTACTGGCGTTACATTAGCTTGAATTCCAGTCATATTTAAGAAGTTATTAGAATCAGGGATTATTGTAGCTAAAGCTGAAGTCATTTCTTCACCTGTAATAGCTAAAAAATGTGAGGAACTAATTGTTATTGAACTAACATTTGCATTAGCATTTATTCCTGTAATTTCAATAGTGTTACCAGTTGCAGTTGAAACATTACCAGAAGTTATATTTATTCCTTGACCAATTATATCTAATGTATTTGCAGTTCCAGTTGTAATATTACCTACAGAAGAAGTTAAATCAAAAGCAGGAGTTATGATTGTAATTGCTCCACTTGCAGCTATTGAATAAGTTCCTATAAAAGTATTAGCAACTAATCCTGTAATTGGGTGAAATACACTTGAATCAGCTATTGTTTGACCAACTGCTGTATTAGCTTGTTGACCAATAACATTTATTATTGCTGTTCCTGTAACAGAGGTTAAACTACCTAAATTAGAAGTTAATGATTGACCAGTAATTGGAAATAAACTTCCAGTTCCAACTAATACAAATCCACTAGCTGAATTCCAAGCTCCTGTATTATATCCATTTCTACCCCAACCTAAACCAACAGTGATGTCAACTTCTAATTGTTGTAATCCATTAATTGTTACAAAAGCAGATGGAGCAGCATTCCATGCAGCTGAATTCCATGCACCTCTACCCCAACCTGTAAGTATTTCTGCACTTATAGTAGCAGAACTTAATGCAGTATTTGCTTGAAGACCAGTAATTGCTGCTGCATCTCCGTTTTGTGAATTCCAAGTTCCTTGATTATATGTAAGTGCACCCCAAGAATTTTGAGATACATTTATACTATTACCCATGCCACTATGATTAGTACAATAATAATATAATGTTGTTGGAGTGCTACTTGTTACTTCTATTTCTGTATAAGCTCCGGCGCTTCCCGGTGTCCCATTAGTTGTAACACCTGTAGTATATTGAGTTCCTCCTGCTGCATCAGCTGCAGTTGCAAATCGTAAAGGGTGAACACCACCAACTGCATTACTTGAATCTGACTGATCAAATCTGAATGAACCACCTACACCTAAATTGGCAATAGGAGCAACAACTCCATCTAAATAATATTTGTTACCAGATCCTGGATTAGAAACGGTTACATTTATTGTTCTAACCAATGACATAAGGATTTTCTCCTTATGCTATTCTTATTAAGCCAGCAGTCGAGTTAGCAGTAGGAAATTGTAATTCAAAAGTTCCGTTTGTAGAAGTTTTAACTCCACCAAAATCTAAAACCGCAATTGCAGAGTTACTATTATTTGCATTGTATAGTAATGCTGCTTGTGCAGAAATTGTTGCATTTGGAAAAGTTACATTATCCGCATCAAAAATTGCAGTAGTTCCATCTACAGAAATTGCTACATTAGTTAATGTATTTCCGCCTGCAGCGTAATTAGTTCCAGATGATGATACTTCATTTGCTGTGTCATAAGCAGTTGTGTTTGCTGCTAAAGAAGCTGTGTTATCATACAAAGCACATTTTATAGTTTGTGCTGCAAGGTTTCCGCCAGGCGACATTAAGTCTTGTTTGAATACAGTAGCTATCGCTTGTGTTATTGCCATATTTATTGTCCTCCAGTTAATGTATTTGTACCTAGTGGGCTACCAGGAA
>WLWF01003006.1_pt1 | contig 11515 bp, 10 predicted proteins | sample 6718331 | NCBI WGS metagenome assembly WLWF01 (sample SAMN12718692, study PRJNA515312) | sponge metagenome | isolation source: marine sponge | host: Mycale hentscheli | place: New Zealand: South Island, Marlborough, Capsize Point | collected 2003-05-01
TTCTTGTCATGAAAGGTGTGATAATTTCATTAATTTGTTGTTGATACTCTGCCATCACTGTTAAGGTATAGTTGACCTCAAGATAGACGGGGATTGGGATCGTGATTGTTTCATATACTACTTTATTATTCTTTCGTGGAAAGTTGTTTTGTCCCGTGCCGACGTTGTTTGATATTAATCTTTTTGAATCGGCATTGGCAAAATTAGCTGTTTTGTCCTGCTTGATCGTTCTTGCAATTGTCATAGAACCACCCTAGGCATCACCAAGGTTCTGTGCGGCTGCATAATATGCACCACGCTCAGTGAGGCTTTTAGATATTCCAGTGCGTTCCATACTCATAATTGGATAGATAAGCCAACCATTAACATCACGAAGCTCTCTGTCGTGTTTAATTTGAAAAGCACGTTCAGCACCTGCCCAGATAAATGGTACTTTTTTAAAACCCTTGTTTGTTGTACAAAAGATATCAAGCTCATCGTCAATAAATTCAAAGAGGGCTCGGTCAATTGTTTCAATTGTTGAGGGTTGTAGTTCTAACTCTTTTAAAGGAGCAAGATCTTGTTTTCTTGGATTGTCATTAGGTGGCATCGAATAGTCCCTCTCTTGAATAGTATGCTGTAGCTACGATTTCAAATGTGTGATCAATTTGTCCAAACAATTGTCTTGCCCATTCAGTGCTTACAATCTCGTAGTAATAATCGCCATATAAAACAAAGTCGCCTTCGCGAACATAAAGGTCTTGATCTTCAATCAATCTTCTTTTGTGGAAATAGATCGTAATCGTATTGGACTTGTCCATACCAGCAACTGTGTCTGCTTTTGTTTCTGTGCTTTGATAGTCCACAAGGGCGTAGACACGAACTGGGGGTAGGAAAGTTTTTTCAACTGCCTCGCCATAAAGATCGTTGTATTGGGTGATTGAATCGTCAATAGGATAGTAAACAATTTGCTGTCCTATGACGCGCTCAATAAGCTCGTCATTAACTTGCTTAACAAGGTTGCGTTCTTTTTCACCAAGGAACAGCGGGGGCGGTGGCTGTGCTGGCTGCTTCCATTTTTCGTCGTCTGCCATCTATCCCCTTTACCCTACGAAAACGCCTGCTGGAATCTTCTGACTGAGGTTGTTAACATTGTCACTAATCTCTGAATCCTTAGCTGCGAGCGCTTGATAGGTCAACTGATCTAAGACATCTTTTAGTTCGTCTCGCAATCCCGATTGTTCATCGCGGGCTTCACTGATTAATGCCGTGCCGTTAAGTGTTACGGACTCACCTGGAATTGGTACTGTCGCAAATTTCGAGCGAACCTGTCCGAGTGTTTCTTTTGAAAGGGCGAGAGTAAAACGACGAATCCATTGCTTTCCAATAGAATTTATATTAGCGTATGGAATGTTTGCAAATGGAATCGTATTCATGTTATTGATACCCTCAATGCCAGACATAGAGCCAGAAGTTTCTGTCCAAGCATCTTCAACAATTCTAAAATCAAAGTGGTAAAATTCTGGTGTTACACTTCCAGGGCTTACCGGAATAGGAAATAATCTAAGTTTGTTATTGTCCAGTTGAAAAGAATAATGTGAGTTTCTCGTATAGATAGCATCTTCAAACTCCATTGCTTGTGCCTTGTTCTGCCACACTGGGATTAGCTGGAAGGTTGAATCATCTGCATACTGACCATAGTTAGCCAAGTTGCCAACCGTGTTCAGTCCTCCGTAATAGCCAAAGAATCTCCACATAGCATGTGGGCTTTTATAATATACTTTATCAACAATAACTCTTTTTCCACTTACCAAACCGCTGTAGGGAACGGGATCTCCGGTGGCTTTATCAAGATTATTGTTTGAGGCACTTAAAATAATTGCTCCTAAATCATAATCTTGCACATCCACTATCGGAGCAAAAGAGCCAGAATAAATTGTTGTCACTCCGCCGATGCCGATTTGGGTCGAGATGGCATCACCATATTTCTGATTTAAGGCGAAAGTGACTTTTGGATACTTTAAGGCAATGTGTGTACCACTTAAGCTTGATGAAAGCTGACCTTCTTTTAGTTCGCCGTCGTGATCAAAAGTACCTGTGGTCATACCAAGAATATCTGAAAGAATATTTTTGGACTGATGCATGTTAACAATATAAGAATATTCTAACACTGCCTCTTCGTAGGCGGCATAAACGCTACCCGTGGTTAACTCGATATCTAAGATATCTCCACCGAGTTTCTGATATGTGTAATTTATTTGATCTGAAGCACCTGATAAAAAATCTGTTGATGTATCATATACACCAATCGGTGTTTGCAAAGCTACATCAGATGCAGATCCAGTTCGTGGTAAGATGACAGCGCTAACTTGGCTGACTGGAGTTAAAGTGGGTATCGCCATTAATTATAAGTCTCCTCTCATTAAATAGTTGACGGCATAAAGAAAACCCCCGCCAATTGCTTGACGAGGGAATTCTTTTATTCTACGAGTTGATTAATCGTATCAAACGAGATCAACAACGATGACCAGTCCGTACATGTCAGGACGTACCATCTTCTTGCCGTAGCGAGTCATCACACCCTTGCGAGGTACGAAGTCTTCGGTTCCGAAGATAGTAGGAGTGACCTGTAATGGCACGTAAGGTGCGTAGACGTATCCACTCTCTAAGAAGGATCCACCCTTGCGACCGACGAGGATCACGTTACGGGGGAAGTAGGGATCAACATAGACATCCCACTTCTTGGAAAGTGCGCCAACCTTAACAGCGCCAACGGTTCCGCGATCTGCATCAGCAGTTACGGAAGCGCGGAATCCAGCGGTGAACTCAAGGACGTTAGCAACTTCAGGTCCAACGACGATGAAGTTAGCTCCGCCGCGAAGAGTCTTGCGGTGGATTTGTGCGGACACATCGTTGATGGTTTCAACGAGGGTCTCATACCATTCGGAAACAGTACCAGTGAAGTCTGGAGTTGCTGTGGTAGCACCAATCTCCTGTCCAGTAGTTCTATTTACGAACTTACCAGCATGACGTGACCAGTAGAATTTACCAGCGGTAGCACCTTTAACGAGGTCTTCGAGAATCTCTTTATCAATCTCAAGAGCAATTTGCTCAGAAAGAATAGAAGTAAGCTCAACCTCTGCATCAAGGTTGTGGTATGCGTTGAGGTCTTGACCCAACTCAGGTGTCCACTTAGCCTTGAGCTTTTTGGTGACAGCAGTGATACTCACGGAATCAACCTTGATGTCGATTTCTGGAATAACGCCTGCGGTTGCGCCAACAGTCAATCCGGCTTGCTCTGCACCCCAAAGGTCTGCACCAATAACGGAACCGGCAGGAACGCCAGCAGCAAAGTTATCAGCTAATGCAAACTCAAGTTTTGTAGGTGAGTGCGAGAAGGATGCGGACAATTGTGCAACTGTCCTGGTATCGGAAGAGATAACTAAGAGAACATGATCCTTAGCATCACCAGCACCAAAGATACCATTGTTAGCAACAGAGCCAGAATACTGATTCAAGCGACGGACATGAAGTCCCTCAGAACCAGTAATTGGCACACCAGCGTGTGTCAACAACTCAGCGGCGATGAGATCATCTTTGTTAAGTTGTGATGGAACAGCAGCCCTAAGAACGATAAGGTTAGTTGAGCCAGAGGTAAACGCTGGATCATAACGAACGAGACGGTCAAGAAGACCTGCTGCGGCTGCGGCGTCTGCACCACCTGGAACACGAACAAAGGATGTACCTCCGAATGTACCAGAGAGGATTGCTTCACCCGCTGCGATTGCGGTAGAACCAGTTGGGGAAGCATAACCATTGTTCAATGAGTAGAAAGAATCTTCTGCATTGTCGCCGGAAAGGCTAACACCACCTGTGATTTGGGCACCTACAGCGCCGCCACCATAAAGTGATTCACCTGATTCATATCCAAGTCTTCTACCAGTTTCGTTAGAAACGGTAAAGTCAAGGAAGAAGATGAGTCCACTGGGGAGACTCATTGGTTGAACGGAAACGAGATCGTTTGCGATCAAGCCGCCGAATACACGACGGACAATTGGGAATGCAACTGCTGCGAAGCCTTCGACATCGCCTGCTGCCATTGCGGAAGTTTCACGAAGAAGCTCCCTAGCTTGGTTCTCTAAAAGACGAGCCATGCTGTTACGAGTGCGGTCATTGCCGAGTCCTTCAAGAAGTCCTGTCTTTTCCCACTTAGTGAGAAGAGCAGCACCTTCTTGCGAAAGATCACGGTTGACAATGCCCTCGGTTAGTTTATCAAGAACGGACATTATTTATTTTCTCCTTTTATGCCTGCTAAAGCCCTCATTCTATTGAAATGTGAATTTTGGGCGTTGGTCTTCCTCCTGCGAGGAAGGGTTGACGATGGTTTCTCAACTGCTTCACGAAGTGATTGTGGAGAAGATTTTTGTTCATCTCCCACTGCGCTTTGAAGGGTTTGATAAATTACCTTCGCCTCTTCAACAGAATCGGCATTTGAAATAGACTCGACAATTCTTGTTTTTTGTCGCTCATTCAAGGAGGTGCTATTTAACACCCGATTCGTGTATAGTAAACGAGCGTTTGAAAGATTAATTTCTTCCAAGCGCCCCTTAAGATGTAAAATTGTTTTTTGTAAACCGGAAACTTCTTCTTTGAGTTCCGTGTTCTCGCTGAGATACATGCCTGCTTCTTCTCGTGCTTTTTGGAGAGCCTCATGTTCTTCGGCAAGTTCGTCATCTTGGAGAGCAGCAAGGGTTACCTTCTGTCCTTCAAGATTACGATCAGTAGGGGTTGAGCGCCCTCCCAAACCTTGGTCTGGGATACCCACATCTACTTTGAGTTCTTCAGCAATAGCGTCAAGAATTTCCTCGTCAAGCTCGATCTCTTCATCAAGATCGGTCTCTTCCCCTTCGGTTTCAAGTGCTTCCTCGATTTCTTCTTCGAGGGTATCAGCGAGGTCTTCGTGAGATTCCTCAACAGGTTCTTCCTCCTCGGATAAAGCACGCTCAAGGGCTTCAAGGTCCAGGCGAACCATAATAGGCTCATCGCCTTCTTCAACAGCGTAAGGAACTTCTTCCATTACTGCGCTCTCTTCCTCTTCTTCAAGGGTTTCCTCTTCCTGCTCTAAAAGAGAGTTGACGGCATCCCTGACTTCTGAGGAGTATTTTTCAATAATCGCTGCTTCGGCGTTCTTAATAGCAGCTTCTTTTAATGCTTCCGCATCAACGATTGCTTGTTCTAACAAAGTAGACATAGATAGACACTCCATAAAATATAATTGGTCAAATATAAATAGTATATTATTTCACGAAATGCCTGAAATCTTATCAGTTACCCGATCCACTGACATACTCGTCACGATGGTTGAATTCAAACACTGCTGTAAAGTGCGCTTGACCTGGTAAATCTGTGCCGCCTGGAATGACCAAAAAGATACCAAGAAGCGACCCGGTTGTAAATGCATTACTGCCTGTAACATTAGCAGCCCTTAGTATATCAATGCCTCCTACGACATTAACACCAGGGTTAACACTGGAGGTTGCTTGCACAATAACATTTCTTGTCGTAGAGTTTGCAATTGTGCCATTTTCTGTAATTGGTGCCTCCTCAAGTTGGAAGAAAATTTCTGATGCGTTGTTTGTACCGGGGAATCTATACATGATATTTGTTAATTTTCCGCTGAAGGGTGTTAAGATCGCAGTGTCATTATTAAAACCTGTTCCGATAGTAGAGATACCATTCTGAGTTAGGGGTAAATATCTACCGGCAGCGGCGTGTGAAGCATTTGTAAGGTCAAAATTACAAGTATAAGTTTGAATAATCTTTCCTCTTGCTCGACCGCCAATGATGCCGTCTTCCCCATCTACCTCAAATACGATAGGAGCAGATGCAGGGGACGAACCACTCTTAACTTCAAAAGTTCCACAAAGAGATAGCTCATTGTCATCATAGTCAAATTGTAAATTATCAGATCCAGAGAACACACCATCTTTATTAAACTGGATATGTGTGTCGTTTCCACCTGGAATAACTGCTGACGATGTTAATATAATTTGATTTGTGTTAGCGGCAAGACCAAGATAACTGCCAGGACCACCCAAGGCTCCTGATATAACTGCTCCGCCAGCGACATCAACCACCAGTTTTGAGCCCGAAAGTGCAATACCACCTGCTTGCGAACCTGACAAGATTAGTGCGTTTTGCGCTGTATTATATAGAATAACAGATTCGCCTGAGTTTCCAAACACCAAGTTTTTATCAGCTTTAACAAATGAGTTTTCATTAAGTTGAATTCCCTTGGATGCTGTTAGTGCTCCAGACACAAAGATAACATCATTGCTTAGTGTATTGCCAAGAGAAACCGAGCCACTTACAGTAAAAGAACCAGTAACAACGGTATCGCCGTTAACATCAAGCGTGCCCGAAGGCGGACCTACTTGGTTGATACCCACTCTTTGATTCGCGCCATACACTCTTAAGGTGTTTTGGTTGTTTGTTCTAAAAACTATATCTTTAGCATTTTCATTTTCAATGAAAAGATGTTCATTAGAATTAATTTGAATTGCTGCTGCGGCGGAGCCTGCTTTTTTAAAAACAATTTCTTTTAGCGTGTCAGTATCTTGCGTATTTAATACAAGAAGTGATTGTCCCGAACCTGTGAGTTCAAGGCTACCTGTTATTTTTACAATTCCTTTGAAGTCGGTAGTACCAGAAACGGCGAGATCACCACTTGTTCTTAAACCACCACCAGCAAAAACTTCACCAGAGGACGAAATAAATGATGGAGTCTTAATACTGCCAGAAATATTAAGGTCTCCACTTGTTCTTAGGCTTGTGCCATAAACTTCACCAGAAGATGAGATAAACGATTTGTTCTTTATTGTTCCAGTAACATTAAGCTGCCCACTTGTTCTTAGACCGCCTGCTGCGAATATTTCTCCTGAAGCTGAAACAAAGCCAGCATTTCTAATAGAGCCCGAAACTCCAACATCTCCACTGGTTTCAAGACCATGCCCAAAAATGCGAGCAGAGCTTGATAAATCTCCAGTTCTAACCTTGTTGGATGTCATTGTGCCAGTTATGTTAGTATCGCCACTTGTTCTCAATGTATAGCCAAACACTTCTCCAGAACTTGAGAGCGATCCAGTTGCTAAAATCCTGCCACTTGTGGTTATATTTGCGGCGAACACATTCATCGTGGAGCCGGAAATAGACCCAGATAGATCAATATCACCACTCGTTCTCAAACCTGTTCCAAATATCTCACCAGAACTTGAAATAAATGATTTGGCTTTAACTGATCCAGTAGCGTCTAATCCGCCGCTTGATCGAAGCGACGATCCAAAGAGACCATCTGATGCGGAAAGCGGTCCTTTGACATAGACTGAGCCTGTGAATTGGTGTATGTCGTCTGAAGTGTCACCAAAGATTGTATCACCGCTTGATGATATATTTGTTACCGTTTTGTCAACAACATTAATATTATATTGATTTGCAGTTAAAGTGCCGGAGATTTCAACATTACCAGTAATCGCAAAAAGATTAGACGCGGTATGAAACATAAGATTGTCGGATCCGCTAATTGCAGACTTGGATCCCATATCACCAACTCTATACATTACAGACCCTGTAGGTCCACTTGCCGAAGTTAAGGAATCGACATCAATATATTCCCAGCCAAAATCACCCATTTAAAAAATTACCCTTATAATTTGTCATATTAATTAGTTACCTGAACCACTTACATACTCTACAAAATGGTCAAACTCAAAAAGATAAGTTTGAAAACCTGTCCCTAATGCTGTGGCAGTGTTACTTGTCTTCATAATGATTCCAACCAACGAACCTGTGCCAAAGTCCCAACTACCAGTTACTCTTTCATCGCGAAGTAAATCTATGCCACCAACAACATTTGGACCAGCAAAACTTGCAGTTGCTTGATGTATGGTTTTTGTTGTTGAATTTGCTGCTGTGCCGTTTTCTGTGACTGGTGCCACATGCATTTCTATGCGGAACTCAGTTGCTGCATTAAATGTAGGAGAACCACCGCCTGAAGCGTCATGATCAAAACGATAAAGTATTTTTGTTAATCTACCGGCGTTTGGCATTAGCGTACTTGTTTTTCTATCAAAAGTTTGTTCTTGCGCCGTTGTTGGAAAAAGAGTATTTCTCATATATTTGAATCTGTTCTGATTCGATCTACTCGTGCTTTGCCTGTGTGTGGAGTTAGCTGTCCAAGCCTCGACAAGTTTTAGTTTTGTGCGACCGAGGGTGATGCCATCTTCGCCGTCAACTTGAAAAACAACTGGGGCGCTTGCCGGTGAGGATCCGCTTTTGACCTCAAATGTGCCGACTTGTGACAATTCAGCATCATCATAGTCAAAAGCTAAGTCGGCAGAGGCAGACATCACGCCGTCTTTGTTGAATAAAACATTCGTATCTGATCCAGGCAATTGTGGCACAGCACTGGTCAGAATAATTTGTCCTGTGTTGCTTATTCCAAGATAGCTGCCTGGACCACCAACGGCTCCTGATAGCACAATTCCTTTTTCGGCAGTAGCCGGAAAAATGCTTTGGTCGGTATGATCAAGCAAAATCTTGGAACCAAGTATGGTTGTTCCGTTAACACCAGATCCTGATATTTGAAAATGACCATTACTTCCTATGTGCTGGATAGATGCGGAGGCATTAAGGGCGCTGCCTGTAAGAAGTATCTTTTTGCCCGTAGGCATAAGTGCGTTGTCTTGGAGTGTGATGCCTTTGGACGCTGTTAGGGTGCCCGACACAAATATAATGTCGGTGCTTAGCGTGTTGCCAAAAGACACTGTTCCACTAACTGTTAGGGAACCAGTAATGGTGGTATTGCCATTAACATCAAGGGTCGCATTGGCAGTGACACCAGAGCCATTTATTTCTACTGCCTGTTGATTACCAAATATTCTAATTGTGTTTTGGTTTTGAGTTCTAAGAATAATATCTTTTGTGCTCTCGTTTTCTATAAAAACATGTTCATCGCTATCAATGCCAAATGACGATTGGGTGGTTCCAGCTTTTTTAAATGCAATTTCTTTTAGTGTATCGGTATCCTGGGTGTGTAAGGTTATCAAGGATTCCGCTGCGCCAGTTACCTCAAACGTACCAGAAATACTCGTGTAGTCAGTAGCAGCCTTTGAGTGTTTAAAATCAGTGCTACCTGAGACATGTAGTCCAAATGAGTTACCGCCAGCATCGGGTGCTAAAGTTCCACTAGCCCTGAGTCCGCCGACTGCGAATGTCTCGCCAGATGAAGATATAAAAGATTTATTATTAAGTGTTCCAGAGAAAGCAAAATTGCCATCTCCTGTGCCGCTATTTCTTAAGCCACCAGCAGAAAAAACTTCTCCAGAGCTTGAAATAAATGATGAGTTTTTAATTGTCCCAGAGGCATCGACATCATCGCTTGTTCTTAGCGCTGTGCCATAAGTCTCACCAGAGGATGAGACAAACCCGCCATTTCTAATAGAGCCCGAAAGTCCGAGATCTCCACTGGTTTCAAGACCAGCACCAAATACTCTTGCGGAGCTTGATAAATCTCCTGTGCGAATTAGCCCAGAGGTCATAGTACCAGTTATATCAGCATCACCACTCGTTCTTAGGCTTGCTCCAAACACTTCGCTAGAACTGGACAAAGAGCCAGTAGCAAAAATCCTACCGCTGGTAGCTATGTTTGCAGCAAACAGATTTAATGAAGAACCAGATAAAGAGCCAGAGGCAGCCATGTTTCCGCTTGACCTCAGAGAGGTGCCATACACCTCGCCGGAGCTTGAGACAAAGGACTTATTTTTTATAGAGCCGGTTGCATCGACATTGCCAGCAACTCTAAAAGCCGCTCTTTCGTCGGGGGTGCCAACACCTACACCTGCTGCAAACAATTCACCTGAAGCAGAAAGGGCTCCACCAATATTGACAGAGCCGGTGAACCGATGTGTATTGCTGGTTTCGGCTCCAAACTTTGTATCACCGCTAGCGGAGAAATTAGTTATTGTCTTATCGACAACATTAATATTTATTTGATTTGCACTGGCTGTACCAAACACTTCCATAGTGCCTGTTAGTGCTAATAAGTTTGAGGCAGTATGGAATACTAATTTATCTGAACCAGTAAGACTTGTGTTGCCGCCAACATCATGCGTCTTAAATTGTATGGAACCAGTGGGTCCACTGGCACTTAACGCTGAATCTTGATCTATATATGCCCAAGGAAAGTCGCTCATTTCCGCGAACCTCCTTTAAATACTATTGACACCTAGATAGACGTGAAGATTACCAGTAGCACTATTGTTATAATCTGTACACTGGACAGCAATTCTTTCAATACCCTCGATGTTGAAAATATTATAAAGGTCCGTGTTATTGGGTGTAACTATCGCTATAGCACTGCCAGATCCATCCGTGACATCTAATACGGTTATAATACCCCATTCATCAAAAGCGGCGTGATATCCCCACAATTGAATAGTAACATTGCCACCTGTTGCGTTGTTTTTCACTAAGCAGTGTAATGTTTTTTGCAATCCAATATTTTTATACCCATCTGAATCCGCTGTGGGCGCTGATGTAGCTTCGGTAATTGTGTATGCTATTTGTTCTGGCTGGGGAACACCAACAGCATCTGTCGCAATGTTTTGAACTGTACGGCTTCTTCCTCCAGCCCTATATGCGGTAAATGTTTGTGGCATATTATAAAACTCCTAATATTTCTTTATAATTAGTTCTTTTTGTCTCTTAAGTTCTTGTTTTTTGCTTTTTCTCTTTTAATACGATTGTTTCTTTCGTTGCGCTCGTCTGATGGCTTGCGATAATAACGACGACGACGGACCTCGTTTAAGATGCCAGCCTTTTTAACCTTGCGAGTGAAGCGACGAATCATACGCTCAGGTGTATCATTAACCCTTTTGCCTCGCCTATTGTTCTTAAGTGGCTTTACTGTTAAATTAGATGCTCTGCTCATTTTATTTTTCCTGACCAATTTTTATTTACGCCGCCGAATAATTGGCTAATGTCAACGCCGGAATCAGTTGGGTCCACACCGGAGAGAGGATCACCATTTTTTGACTCTGTAGGGGCAGAACTTGGAGTGGTGCCTGCAAAAAGATCAACACCATTATAAGCATCTTTGCCAACAGCATCTAACATTCGTTTTCTCGTTTCTTGCAATTTTTGTTTAGCAACGCGGTTCTCTGCTTCATAATCTCGTTGTGGTGGGGCAGGCTTCTTGGCTTCAACAATTGTTTGTGCTCCGAGACCTTGTGCCACTTCAGATACAATATTAGATAAGATACCCTCTTCAAAGATTACCTCTTTAATGCACTCTTTGATAAGGGGTTTGAGAACTTGTCTTAGTTCTGATTTTTTCATTTTTCCCTCAGTATATCATTCAATGCTCTGTTAATACGATCAGCCTTAGTAATAATGTTGGGCTGTTTGCTTTCCTGCATCATAAAAGCGCCTGTAGTTGAGGGCTCGGATACAAAGTCAAAACAAATCAATTGGAAGTCCT
>WLWF01003011.1_pt1 | contig 11506 bp, 11 predicted proteins | sample 6718331 | NCBI WGS metagenome assembly WLWF01 (sample SAMN12718692, study PRJNA515312) | sponge metagenome | isolation source: marine sponge | host: Mycale hentscheli | place: New Zealand: South Island, Marlborough, Capsize Point | collected 2003-05-01
GAAATAGGTAAACAAATAATAGAAGGGCAAGAAATTCCCATTATACAACCAGAAGTTCACGTTGAAGTAAAAAATAAAAATACAGGGGCTGATTACGAATCAGAAGATGAAGCTAAATTAGATGTAGCTAATCCAAACACAGCTACTACATCTGATGATGTAGAAACTAATGTTCAAATTAAAGTGACGAAGTTACCTGATGTATTTGGTAAAACTAAAAATCCCTAAGCTCCACAGTTTTCACAAAAATCATCACAGATACATTTTTCTTTTACGCACCCACAAACAGGACAATTAGGATCCATTTGCTGCTGCTCTTTGTTTTGCTATGTTTTCTTGTACGAAAATTCTTTCATCTTCTGTTAAAGGTCTACCCATACTAGGAGGTTTAGATTGACATGAACACCCGTCTGTGTGTCTTTTGTGATCTCTTTCTAATGCTAATAAACGTTCATGATAGCGACTCACCTTGTCAGCGAGGACAGCTATAGCTTTCAATACTTCTTGATTTTCCATAATATCTCCTGATTTATAATTTTTGGGTGAGATCTAATTTAAACACGTCTGTCATAATTATCAAGTAATCTTTTTATAATTGTTTTCTTGACAAGGTTTTATACCTTTAATTACTTCAAACACTATATCTGTGTCTTTTTCTGGTATTAAAAATGAATCATCTAAAACAAAAAATATTGTTTTAGCAGTAGAGTTTTTAATTTCAGCACTAGGAGATGATAATTCAATTTCATTTCTTTTCTCACCTTCTGGTGGTTCAATGGTAAATATTGTTATTTTACCAGAAGTAACAAACGCAGAGGCATTAGATTTCAAAGCTACAGCTTTTAATTTACCATAATGTATTTTTACGTTTTCAAAATTGCAATCTTCATAAGGTAATTTTGATAGATAATTCATAGATATGTCTATAATCATTCATTAATTTTATTTAAAATAGAATCACTTACAACATCAAATTTAATAGTTATTTTCTCTTCTTCTTGTTGAGGAAGATTTTGATGTATCGTAGTGCCTTTAAAAAATAACATAGTTCCAATACGACATTCATATGTCGCATATTCATACGATAACTCATTAACAGAATGAGCAAGAGGTTTCATATTTTCATGAGGATAAAACCTTAATTTATCTTTTGGGTGTGACTTTAAATAATACTCTCCAGTTAACAAAGATCCTGAATGAGTATGACATTTTTCTGTATGCCCTTTATGTGTAATCTTGTAAGTCATATTTTTAATATAAGAAGATTCACAAAAATTATTATTATATCCTAATTGTTTTAAAAACTCTTTAGAATGATTAAGAATATTTACACGTAAAGAATCAAATAAAGAAGATGTAAAAATATTTATATTAGGTTTAATTAATTCTTTTTGATAATCAGGAATTTTTTTCCAATCAACTGTACCACATTCATAAATTGATAATGGAAACCATGTTCTAATCTTTCCACCGTTGTGTAAATTTAATTCTGGTGTAGTAAAACGACCAGTTTTTGAAACATTAAAAAAAGTAGAAATGACAACAGGATCAGGATGTTCCATTACTTTTCTTCTTTTACAATAATAGCCATGTTGTATCTAGCTAAATTTTTAACTGGACCAATGCCACGATGTAAAACTGTGCTTTTAAAAAATAAACCTTGGTTAAATTTATTATCATAAAAAATATTATTAACTTCTGTTCCCCCATCACATTCACTAAGGTTTACAATTAAAGTATAATGATCATCAGAATTATCATCTTTGTGAATTTCTCCACGACATCCTTGAGTCATTACATTAAATATAACTCTTTTTAATGTAAACTTTTTTTGATTATCTAATCTTAATTTATTAGTGGCAACATCTGCAAAAACATTTAAAGGTGCGCACATTACATCATTAATTGTTTTTTCAGGATAATCTCTATAAAATGTAATAGCGCTTAGTCCTTGGTATTGATAATTTTCATTAGTATTATCTAAATAAAATTTCATGTCCCACACATAATCTAGAATAGTATTTACTGCTTCAGGCGAAAAAAAGTTATCATATAACTTTGTACTTTTATTGTGTTGCATGAGTTACTGTTAAATATTCAATTTTCTTTATCCACCCTTTTGGAATAGCTATTGCTCCTCCACCTGATATTTCATCTTTGTCTTTACTGTATGAACGCATAATAATTATTTTTTCTGAGCCATTATGAACCATCCATCCTACTTCTTGACACACGGCCAACGGCGCATCAATTACTTCTTTTATATCAAGCCAACCTGTCTCTGTATCACGAGCATCGAGCCACGTCACACGGACCATTGGTACTTTATTGATGTCAATCATTAATAGGTTCTTTTTTCTTTAACTGTAAATTAAAAGAAACAGATCTTCTTTCCTCATTAGGAGTTCTAAATGGGTATACACCATGAGATAGCCACGAAGGAAATAAATATATGGCGCCAACTTCAGGAGTTGCTTGATGTTTATGTCCACTAAATGTAGCAGCTTGACCAGAATGCCAAACAATATCACCGACACATGGATAGTGATCTTCTTTTGCGTATTCGTCTTTAAGACTAGGTGGCACTCGTAAATAGATAACACCAGATAATTCACCTTGATGTATGTGAAAGGGATTAAAGTCTCCTGCATATTGGCTCACGACCCACATAGATTCTATTATCATCTTACCAACAAAGGCAGGTGATATAGTATCACTAGCAGGTGGTATAGAAATATATTGTTTAACTATTTGACCTAATGCACCTACTAAAGGTTCAAAAGTTTTACTACTAAGATCTTCTATAGGATAACGAACTTCTTGTTGAACATTGCCAGCTAAATTCATAGAATGATCGTATTTCTTTGATAATTTTTTATCATCTAATAGCTCTGTTGCTCTATCATCTAATACTTTAATTAAATTTAAAGGTAATTTACCTTGTAATATGGTTGGACCAAAAGGTCTAACAGCATGAAAATCTACTTTAGTTGACATGGTTTCCTTTCTACTTGCAAATATCTATTGTCATATAGCAATATTTTGCCTATAAATATAGTATTAATTAGGCTTATCTATATTCAAGGCGGAGCCTCCTTGCCTTTTATTAACAATATCATGAATTGCATAGGAGTACATGTTTAAGAATTTTTTTAGAAAAGTAAGGGCAACCTTAAAAAATAGCGGAGAAGGAATAGCTGCTGCGGCAGGACTTGCTTTACCATTTTTGCCTAGCAACCCAATGATACAACTGGCAGCTAAATTTTTGCCAAATATATTAAGTGCTCAGTATCAAGATAATCCACTCGCAGCTTTATTAAAAAATCAAGCTATTACAACTGCTGCAACCGCAGGTACAAACTTTCTTAGACCTGACGTAGATCCAGCCGCTGTAATTAACAGAGGAACAGCTACGAGTAGTTTTGATGCACCAGGTAATGAAATTGCTAAAGTATTAAATGAAGCTGATCCTGATTACGGAGAGTCTATAAGAAATATTCAAAGCATGAATAAACTAACCAAAGACAAATCAGGTCTTGGATTAACTGATTTTTTTACAGGTTTATATGATGATGAAGGATTGACAGGTAAAGGTAAGTTAATAGGCTCATTAGCCTCGACCCTCGGACCAGGGCTCGCTACTTATCTAGCATTAATCGGTGAGGACCGACCAGAAACAATGGATCCAAAAGAATACAGAAGTGCTGTAGATGATTACTACTCAGCAAAAGCTAGAGGAGAAAATCCTAACCCTGCTGATTATGGTTTAGCGCCTACACCAGCAGAAGACATGGTAGGAGATTTACGATTTGAAGGTGGTGAAAATTATTCAGATGTTCCTGCTTCACGTAGCGGTATGGCTATGGGTGGAGTTGCAGGAATAAATGCTGATAGTACACCTTTAGAATTAGACCCGAGAGAAAATTTAATGTCAGCTCTTAATATAAGAGACAAGGCAATCGCCTCAAGAGGTAGTGTAGGCTTATCGGCTATGCCGATGACTGATATGTCTCAAGATGTAAAACAAGCAAACATGGGTGGAATTATAGGATTAGCTATGGGCGGATTAGAAAAAAGAGGTATGGTATACGGACCTGGTGGACCAAAAGAAGATAAGATACCAGCGATGTTAAGTAATGGCGAATTTGTAATGACAGCAAAATCTGTTGACAATGCAGGTGGACCACAGGCAATGTACAATTTAATGAATAAATTAGACCCTGAGTCTTCGAAAGGACCGACAGTATAATGGCCGCTGATAACATAGCAACAAATATAGCAAGAGAAGCTCCTTTTTTAGAGGATTACAGAAGACGTTTAATGGACTCTGTCTTTGCGGCGACAGATAAAGCTATAGTACCACAAGAGAGAGAAATTGCTCCTTATGATGCTTTTCAACAAGCTGGTTTTGGTGAAGCAGCAAGTCAATTAGGTTATACTTTTGATCCCGCAACGGGAGAAATGACAAGAACAGGTTCGGCTGTTTTTGAACCTTATCTTGGCGCTGGCTTGGCAGGAATGCAAGCTGGTCAACAGACCGCGGCTCAAGGCATACCAGCACTACAAGCAGCTCAAGGAGAGTTTGATCCTAGTCAAAGTAATTATCAACAGTTTTATGATCAATATCAAGCTGATGTTACTAAAGAAGCTCTTAAACAAATGGATCAAGAAGCTGCAAAAGCACAAGGTAATTTAGCAGCGCAAGCACAACAAGTAGGAGCTTTTGGTGGATCTCGTTTTGGTGTCCAAGAAGCAGAACTAGCTAAAAATTTACAAGACATAAAATCACAAAGAATATTTCAAGATTTATCACAAAACTTTCAACAAGCTCAAGGCAAAGCAATGCAAACGTTTGAGAACGCACAAGCAAGAAACCTTGGTGTAGGACAAGCGTTAGGACAAATGGGTGGTATGCAAGCTCAATTAGGACAAGGTATTGCTGGTTTAGGACAACAAGCATTTGGATTAGGACAAGCAGGTATTGGTTCACTTGGTGCTGTAGGTGGTCAACGACAAGCATTTGATCAAGGTAAAGCAGATGAGCTACTAAGAGTAACCACTGCTAGACAACAAGAGCCTTTACAACGATTAGGATTTATTGGAGATCTTCTTTCAAGAACTCCTACCGTACAACAAGGATATCAACAACAACCTATGCCTTACACAAATCCACTACTAGGTGCGATAGGTGCAGGTATATCTGGTCTAGGGACATTCGGATCAATGTTCGCGAAGGATTAATATGGCAACATATACAGATCCAAATTTAGAAGAAGATATATTTGATACAGCTGCTGATGCTACTGGTGATATTGCTGTTAACACAGGAGATATTAATAGAATGCCAACCACACTTCCAGGTAGTATATTTCAAATGCCTGAAAAACCTGCAACTATAGGTCCTCTAGATCTAACAGCAGGCATGGTTAATATGGAAAACTTTGCTACTACTTTTACTTTACCTAAAAAAACAGAAGCAGAATTGGCAGCAATGTTTCCTGACACAAGTTACAAAAGTGATAAGTATTTAGCTTTAGCAAAAGCAGGTCTTGCTTTAATGCAGCCAACTATTGGAGGTAGAATTGCTCCATCTATTGCAAATGCAGGCACAGGTTTACTTAATGATGTCGCTGCTATTTCAGCGAAAGAAAGAGCGGCAAGAGCAAAGGCAAAGGCAGGTAAAATATCTTACAAACAACAAGAAGCTGCTAATTTTTTACAAGCAAAGGCGCAAGCTTTTGGTATTAATCAAAATTTAGTAGTAAAAGAGTTAGTGACAAACTATGAGCAACGAGCAAAAGTAAATGCTTCTCAATGGGAAACCTACACTAAAATGGCTAACACCAATGCAAAAGCAGCACTAGATTTTGGCATGAAAAAGTTTGAATCAAAACCTGTAAAAATTCGTGGCAACTTTGGTGGAGTACAAAAAGACGTAGCAGGTTTTATGGTTAACGATCAATATTATATTCCTACACAAAAAAAAGATGCTGTAACAGGTGATTTTATTTATGAACTTGTTCCTGATCCAACGAACATAGAGATTATATCTTCAACAACACAAGCTGTTGATGATGTAACAAAAAACATGACTCAATATAATGAGATATTCTCTGATTATAATAACATAGCTAAAAACATTTATTCATTAAGACAGATCATGCGTTCCGTTGACCCTGGTCAAGGCGGTGATCCAACACGTGTTGCTGTAACAGGTTACATTAGAAGACAAGTACAAAAGTATGGTCAAATTGCTAGTGACTTTACAAAAGATTTCTTTGGTGACGAATACATAGATCCTATTACTAAAGAAAAAAAAGGTGGAAAAGGAAAAACAGTTTGGTTGTCTGATTTAAGTGACATCGTTGTTATGTCTGAAGATGGTTCAGTAAATGCAGCACAAAAAGAAAACTTTAAAATGATTAACAATCTGCTTAGCAGTATTGAAGCAGATGGAATGGCTTTAATTGATCGTGCTAGAAGTGAAGATTTAAGTCTACACTTTGAAGGTGATACAGAAGCTGAAAGACAAGCTAATAAAACAAAAATATTTAACAGATTACAATTTGATACAAAAATCCCTGAAAACGAAGCAAGAGCACAAGCCATTATTTATGCGTTAGCAAGAGCTCGTAAATCATCAGGTCGATTAAACTTAGATGATATTGAACGTGCAGCGGAAACATTAAACATATACAATGATTCTTCACAGGCAATTCTAACTAAACTTAAAGTTGTTGAAGAAGAATTGATCGCGGCACACCAAGTACAAGCAGACTTACTTAAAAGAAACTTTCCAAAAGATGCAGCTCAGTTGGCAAAAGAAAGAGGCGGTAGTCTTAGCTATGTTGTTGATGGTCAATTTGTTGGTGATAATTATTACAATCAGTTATTTGGATATTCTAACACTCCTATTAAACAAACATTTACAGTAATTCCAAAAGAGGGAGGCGGGTTCGAATACGTGCCTGTTAATCAGTAATGCAATATACAATAGTAGGTTCAAAATACGGAGTAGCAGCAGGTGATTTTGTTATAGACTTACCTGAAGTCGTTGATGGTATTCCTTTATACGGACAAGACGGAACAGATAACTTTCCACGAAATGAAGCTGAATCACAAATGCTAAATGAAATTATTAAAGGATTTCAAACACAACAAAACACGATAACAAATAACACTTCTCCTGAAGCTGGTCTTGAAACAATGACAGTTGAAGAAGAACAACAGTTAAAAATGGATCAATTTAGAGAAATGCAAATTAAAGATCCAATACGAGCAGATTTAAATTTAGCAGAGCAAAAAGCAGAGGCTTCTGCTTTTCAATACGCAGGTGATATATCAGAACAATTAGGTAATATTATGCCTGGCTTTGGTGGTTCTATGTTAGATTTTTCACCATCAGCTCTTGGCGAAGCTTATGGGAATTTACTTTTAAAAGGTGCTCCTGATGATCCGAAAAGATTTATGGGTGATATGTCTGTTATAGCTTCCGATTTATTTTTAGCAGGATTATCACTTGGTAATGTAAAGTTTGCTGATAAGAAAAATTTTAATATACCTTTATTTACAAATGAATCCAGAAGGCAAGGTCTTCGTGGGTACTTAGAACAAAATCCAGTCAAAAGTACTGTTGCTGTAAACGTACTTGCAAGAGCAGGTTCTGATGCTGTGTATGACATGTTAAACGAAACATATAGATGGTTACAAGACATACCTGCAGATCAAACTGACGATGCTGCTGTAGAAAATATTTTAAATATAAGAAACGAAATACTTTGGTCAGGTGGTGCTGGTGGATTAGCAAAACTTTTTCCTTACATAAAACCATTTATTGGTAAAAACTTTTTAGGTATAGATAAAGAAGCACAACGATTAGCAACGTTAGGTAGAACACATAACATACCAATGAGTGCGTTTAACGTATCAAGTAGTGGGTTAGTACAAGGTTTACCTCCTGTTGTAGGTCTATTTCCAATCGTAGCAACAAATGCACGTATAGCACAAAATGCACAGTTGGCTGCAGCTTACACTCAAATGTTAAAAAACATAGAAACTTTTTCTCCTGTTCAATTGTTTAATGATGCAGGTATATTAATAGATAAAGGTTTTAGAAAAATGATTTCAGAGTACGGCGTTATGAAAGGTGTTTTATATAATAACGTAGCAAAATACGCTGATGCCCTTAACGGAGAAGCTTTCATACCAACATCAAAAATAAAAGAAATGGCTTTGGCTATGCGTTTGGCAAAAACAAAAGGTCAAATACCAATGCAAAAAACGCCAATACAAGCTGGCCCTAATGATTATGTGTATGGTCAACAAATAAGTTTTGATGAATTAATGAAAGGTATCAAAGGATCGGGTGCTGATATTGAAGATGCTTTAATGCAATTTGATTCACTACCTGATAATTTAAATGCGCAGCAATTTAAATCTCTTATTGAAGGATTAAATCAAGTTAAAAGAAACATGCCAGCTTTAAAGTTATCAGAAAACTCTGATGAAGCTTTAATGATAAATGATTTTCATACTGTCGCTTTACAAGCAATGAATGACCCTAAAGGTTGGAAAACAATGAAAGGAGAACAACAAGCCATAGCAAAAGAGTGGGCTGATAGTTACACTGTTGCAAACGATTTTATATTTCAAAACGCTGATAGTCTACAAGGTAGAACAGCAATGTTACTTAAACAAACAGATCCTAATATTGCTATACCAGGAGGTGTCAAACGACCTGGTTATTTATATGCAGATCAAATGGCAAAAATATTTTTTGATGATCAAACAATAACGTCTCCTATGGCCCTTAGAGAAATGCGTAAAGCATTTGGAGATGATGCGTTTAATGCTTCAACAAGCGCTTACTTTAATAACATTCTTAATCAAAGCACAGATTTTGTTAATGGCAAAATTAGAATTTACGACAATGATATAGGTATATGGAAACAAGCAAAACAATATGTTACAGGCAAACAGGCTACACCAAAAACACAAACAATTAATTACAATATTCCTGTTATGGATATTGAAAAAGTAGCAGATGCTTTTTCTTTAAATGATATTAATAGAAGAGCAGGCGTGCTTGAAATGTTTAAAGCTCAAGTACCAGGATCTGAAGCGGTAAAAACAAAACACGCTGAAGGAGTATTAAATCAAATATCGGAAGTTCTTGAACTAGCAAGAGCTGTTGAAGTACCTAATTACGGAGATGTTTCATCATTTGTTAAACGTCGTGGTGTGTTAGGTGGTCTTGGCTCAATCGCTAACTTGTTTACAGGTGGTGCACTTTTAGCAAACCCTATTAGTTCTGCTGGTGTTATGTTAATGGCACGTTTTGGCATGAACGCTTTATCTGATCCAAAATTTTTAGATGGTATGACAAAAGTATTAGACCCATCACTTTCTGATGTTGCAAGAAAATCAGCTTTGATAACAATAGGTAGAGGTGTATTTGATCCTGTAAGAGCTGTTAATTCTGGTTATGATATTAATGACATAAATGATATTATAGAACTAATTACAATAGGAGATATGGAACAGTCACCAGCATATAATGTAAGAGCAGAGGATGTAGAAGAAAATGCAGCAGCTGCTATGGCTGGTAAAGGTGTACCTGCAGGACCTGAAGTTGCAGCAATGCAAGCAGATCCTAATATGGGTATGGGTGGTTTTAATATGCCACAAGGTGGTTTTACACCAACAGATATGAGCGCTTTGGAGACAGCTTCAGCAGCACCATCATCAATTAATAATGCACAACGTGTAGCACTAGCTGGTGGTAACTTAGATGAAGCAATAGCTTTACGAAGTAACGCAGGCTCAGGGCTCGCATCACTTAGACAAGGAGCAGCATAATGGCTAAATATACAGGTAGATCAGGAGCAGCAGCTCGAGCGTCTGGACGTAACGTCGACAGGCCTGATATTCAAGCAAGAAAATCAGCAGCACAATCAATGCAACGTGCAGGCGTACAAAGTTTGTCTGGACTGTCTGGTTCACAAGGTCAGGTTGCTAGATTTAAAGCAGAGCAAAATAATTTAAGAAATGAATATAATAATAAAAACACAAGTGATGACAGAAAAGAAGAGATAGTAAAAGATTTACGTGGTGTGAGCCGTGATTTAAATGATCAAAGCAGGGCAGCAGCTCTTAATCAAGTCATTAGAGAATTTGGTCCAGGTTCCGTTACCAACACAGGTGGCATTATGGGATCTGATGCAGGTGCACGTTTTCAACAACTAAGAGGTAATCCAAACTTTTATCAAGACGGTAGACCTGGTCTTGAAACTTTTGTTGGCAATCAAGGAGCTTTTAAAACAGGAGATAAAAACTTATTTAAACAAGTACATCCTAATCCACTTAAAGTATTATTAGGTGCAGCGACACAGGCAGGAAATATAAGCCCACTAGGTTTAGTTAGAAATATTGAGAAGATAAGAACAGGTCAGCCTTTAATTGATATGAGTTTTATGGATAGAAACACAAGTGAATCACCAAGTAGAATGAAAGATTTTTATAGTGCGTACATGAAAGGCATGAATAAAAAAATAGCTAATTTAAAATCATCAAAAAATGCAGACCAGTTTGATGCCGTGCCTCTTGATCCTCAGTTTCAAAATGTAGAAGGTTCTACTAAAACTGATTTTTCAAATTTATCAGAGGAAGAATATAATGAATTATGGAATAAAGCTCAAACTTTAGACCAAATAACAGAAGAATCATCAACAGGAGACCCTACTAGAATAGCAGAGGACAAAGATTTAGAAGAAGATATGGAAAGAAGTTTATTAAATCAATACAGCTTATTAGAAGATCCTGGTCTTGCAGACAAACTGTTAGATGACACAGAAGAAACAGATTTAGAAGAAGCAATCAATCCTGACGATAAAGAAGAACAAGAATATAATGAAATGATAGCAGGTATGCCTTTTGACAGACCTGACTACGAACAAGAATTTATTGATACTTTCGGAGTTCCAATGAAAGGTGACATAACAGCAATGTCGCTAACTGACGGTAGCCCAGTACGTGGTTTAGGAGATAGATTAACTAGAGAAAGATTTGCACTTGATAACAACATACCTTTAGATCAACTTGGTGAAGTTTATCCTAAAACAACAAGTTATGCTTATCAAGGAATCCCTAATTATTTTGTTGATCCAGACGGTGATTTTGGAGAAATAAGAAATCTTGATAAGGTTTATAGTGATGTAATATCTGATACACCAAAACTAGGACAAGAAATCAGAAGTGCAGACTTTTCTAATTTAGGTTACAAAGACGGAGGTAGCGTCAACACATATGATGTGTTAAAATTAATTAACGATACGATGAACGATGGATAACAGTCTTAAAAATATTATTTGGGTCGGATTGATTTTAGTAGCCGCAGGTGCAACCTACGGAATGATGTCAACACGACTACAAGCAGTTGAGTCAAAACAAATGCAATTAGAAAAAATAATATTATCAGACATCCCAGAAATAAAAGAAAGAGTAATAA
>WLWF01003012.1_pt1 | contig 11499 bp, 20 predicted proteins | sample 6718331 | NCBI WGS metagenome assembly WLWF01 (sample SAMN12718692, study PRJNA515312) | sponge metagenome | isolation source: marine sponge | host: Mycale hentscheli | place: New Zealand: South Island, Marlborough, Capsize Point | collected 2003-05-01
TATCGAATATGAGATAGATGAGAGATATGACGAAGGTGGTGTTGAAGATGCACCTAAACCAAAGTTTGATTATAAAAAGTTTTTTAAAAAAAGATACGCGGACGGCGGTGCGATAGGCATTGAAGTTCTATTCGAAGAAAAGAAACCAAGAAAAGATTTTAATATTGGTGGTCAAGCTCAAAAAACAAATACAACTCCATATGATGCAAGAGCATCAGTTCAAGACTACGCAGCAGCTATGCAAAAAGTTGGCGCAGGAACGGACGCACAAAAATTACAAGCAATAGGAGAATATGGTCTTAATCAAATGCAAAATTCTCCAAGTTATTTTAAAGCAGTTGGTCAAGGAATTAATCAACATATGCTTAATAATCAAATGTTAAGAGATGCTGTAGATGCAAAAAGAATTACAGAGGATCAATATAAATTAATGGGTGGTTATGATGTAGCAAAGTTAACTCCTAAAATAGGTTTAGGTAATATAAAAATAGGAGGAACTCCTGGAGATGTTGGTATTGCTTCCGCTCTTTATAACGCAATTAAAGCTGGAGGAATAGGTTTAGAAAAATTAGGAATTAAAGAAACTGATCCTTATAATCAATATGGCGATATTGGATTTTTTGGATCTATTGCTAAAAATTATCAAGGAGCTAAAGGTCTTTCAGAATCAGATAAAACTTTATATGGAGATATAATTTCTGGAAAAACTCAATCTGATATAGATAGATTTAGATCAGGATTATATGCAGCTAATCAAGTTGATAAAGCAACTGGAGATAGACTGTATGGTGGTAACATCGAAAAGATGTTTAACGAATACAAAAAAAGTCCAAGCACTTTCTTTTATGCAGGTGATGATACTCAAAATATGTATGATAGATTTAATAAATATTACGCAGACGGCGGTCGAGTAGGATTATTTATGGGCGGTCCGGCATTAGAGGGCCAAGCATTATCTATTTATGAATCAATGAACGCGTATGGTTTTAGTGATCAAGAGATCGCGAATGCATTAGAGGGTCAAGGTTTATACACACCGGGTTCAACACCTGTTGTTGAAGAACCAGTTGCTAACACAGTTCAAAATATAATTAATCAAGGTGGTGGAGATGGACCTCCAGGACCTGATCCTACGGGAACTAAAACTTATGGAAAAACTTTTACTGGAATGACTATGCCAGATGGAACTCCAATAGGATCATCAGGTGTAGTTGAGGGAGTAGGAATAATTGATGGTTTAAAAAATGCAGCTACTGGTTTATTTGATTTATATTCAAAGTTTTCACCTATCGGAATTTTTTCTAACTTTATGAAACAAAGAGCTGAAAAACAACAAGAGATACAAGACAATGCGATTGACAAAGCTAGAAAAGAAAGAGAAATGCAAGAAGCAATTGCAGAAGCTGAAAGAAAAGAAAGAGAAAGAGCAGCACAATATGGAGCAACTAATTATGGAAGAGGCGCTGATGGTCAACAATCTTATAGTGGAGACGCTGTGGGAGCGCCAGGTTTAGGATTTGGTGTAGGTGCAACAACTGGTGGCCCTGTAAGTAATAGAACTGGTAGAGGAAGACAGGATTATTCAAAAGGTGGCCTCGCTACGATGTTCGTGGAGAAAAGATAATGAATATAAAATACAATGCTGATATAGGAGCTTTTGTAAATACTGCAAATGATGAACCAGTTACACAAGCAGAATTATTAGAATGGGCTGCTGCAAATCCAGAGCCTATCAAAGAAGCAAAGCAACCCAACACTGAGATACTAGAAGAAGTAATTGAAACATTTAACAAAAGAGGATAGATTAACCAAATGGCTGAAATAGACAAACCATTACCAAATACAAAAACAACCGTTGAAGTTCCTGGAGAAGTAGAAATTCAAGAGGCAGTTAAAGAGAACGTAGAAGAAGTTCAAGAAAAAGGCGGTCCTGTTGAAATAGAAATGACAGAAGAAGGTGGCGCTGAAGTTTCGTTTGATCCTAAAGTTGCAGCAATGGAAGGTGGTGAAGACCATTTCGAAAATCTTGCAGAATTTTTAGGTGAAGAAATTTTAGACCCATTAGGATCAAAACTATTTGACCAATACAACGAGTACAAAGAATCTCGTGGTGATTGGGAACAAACTTATAGAAACGGTTTAGAACTTTTAGGATTTAAATATGAAAGAAGAACAGAACCTTTTAGAGGAGCTAGTGGTGTCAATCACCCAGTTCTTGCAGAAGCAGTTACGCAATTTCAAGCGCAGGCTTATAAAGAGTTACTCCCGTCTGATGGACCAGTACGAACGCAAATAATGGGAGACTTGAATGTTCAAAAAGAAGAACAGGCAAAGCGTGTAAAAGATTTTATGAATTATCAAATTATGGATCAGATGAAAGAGTATGAGCCAGAGTTTGATCAAATGTTATTCTACCTCCCTCTAAGCGGTTCTACTTTTAAGAAAGTCTACTATGACGACCTTTTAGGTAGAGCCGTTTCAAAATTTGTACCGGCGGAAGATTTAATTGTACCTTATTCTGCAAACTCATTAGATGATGCAGATGCAGTTGTACACGTTATAAAAATTTCAGAAAACGAATTAAAGAAACAACAAGTTGCAGGATTTTATAGAGATGTAGAATTAGGTTCGCCTCCTGTAACTGAAAACCAATTACAAGATAAAAAATTAGAACTAGAAGGTATTTCTAAAGATGGTCAAGAAGATCAATACACTTTGTATGAAGTACATACTAATTTAGATTTAGAAGGTTATGAAGATATGGGTGAAGGTGAAGAACCTACAGGAATTAAATTACCATACGTTGTAACTATTTCAGAAGCAGGTCATAAAGTTTTATCTATTAGAAGAAACTACAGACAAGGTGATCCGTTAAAGAAAAAAATAAATTATTTTGTGCAGTTTAAATTTTTACCTGGCACAGGGTTTTATGGTTTTGGTCTAATCCATATGATTGGTGGATTAACTAGAACTGCAACAGCAGCTCTAAGACAGTTGTTGGATGCAGGTACTTTAGCTAACTTACCAGCCGGTTTTAAATCTAGAGGTATCAGAGTCAGAGATGACGCTCAACCTCTACAACCTGGTGAGTTTAGGGACGTAGATGCTCCTGGTGGCAACATCAAGGATCAGTTTATGACCCTACCCTTTAAAGGTCCTGATGCAACACTCTTACAATTAATGGGAGTAGTTGTATCAGCGGGCCAACGATTCGCGAGCATCGCAGACTCACAAGTGGGTGATATGAATCAAGCCGCTGCAGTTGGAACAACAGTTGCATTATTGGAGCGTGGATCGCGGGTAATGTCAGCTATACACAAAAGATTATATGTCGGATTAAAACAAGAATTTAAATTATTAGCAGAAGTATTTAAAACATACTTACCACCTGTATATCCATATGATGTACCAGGTGCATCAAGACAAATCAAAGTTCAAGATTTTGATGATAGAGTAGATATATTACCTGTAGCAGATCCAAACATCTTCTCACAGACGCAAAGAATATCTTTAGCTCAATCTCAATTACAACTGGCGCAATCGAATCCTCGTATACATAATCTATATCAAGCATATAGATCTATGTATGATGCGCTGGGAGTGAAAAATGTTAATGCAATTTTACCTCCACCAGCAGCACCGATGCCGATGGACCCAGCATTAGAACATATTATGGCAATGAGTATGAAACCATATCAAGCTTTTCCTGGTCAAGACCACAAAGCTCACATTGATGCACACTTAAACTTTATGAGATTAAACCAAACACAAAATAATCCAGGAGCGATGGCAAGTTTACAAAAAAATATTTTAGAACACATAAGTTTAATGTCTCAAGAACAAGTACAATTAGAATTTGTTGAAGAATTACAAGAAGCACAAATGATTCAACAACAAATGCAAGCAGCAGGTGCACAAAATCCTGCGATGGCAGCTAATATGATGCAAAATCCACAGATGATGCAAGCACAACAACGTCTACAACAGATCACAAACCAAATTGAATCTAGAAAAGCGAAGCTAATTGCAGAAATGCAGGAAGATTTTGCTAAAGAAGAAGAAAAAATTATGGGTGAGTTTGGTGGAGATCCACTACTTAGACTAAAAGGTAGAGAAATTGACCTTCGAGCACAAGAAAACCAAAGAAAAGAAGAAGAAGGACAAGAAAGATTAGATTTAGACAAGATGAAAGCGATGATGAACCAAGAAAACCAAGAAGCGAAGCTTGAACAAGAGGCAGATCTTGCTGGTTTACGTGCAGGTGTATCATTAGCTAAACAATCAATGGCTGACTCTAGTAAAATTCACGATTTCGGTAGAAACTTTCCGAAAAAGTAGGTATATATCAACTTAAGGAGAAACTATGAACAAAAAAGTTAATGAACCTAAAATTACAAAAGAGTTAGGGCTTAATAAAGACGGATACCAAAACGGTGGCGTTGAAATTAAAGCAACTGACCCTATGGAATCACAGGTTGTTGATGTTAGAGGCACAAAAAGAATGCGTCCTGACAAAAAACCTGTAAAAGCAACTTGGTACTAGTATGTGGTTGTCGGCAATTAAACTAGCCGTCTCTGCTGGTAGCAAGATTTATGCAAACAAGCAAAGGGCAAAAGTCGCGATGTCCGATGCTCAACTGTTGCACGCAGAACGACAGGCTCGAGGTGAGGAAGCTTACCAAGGCAAGTTGTTAGAGGCACGTCAAAACGATTACAAGGACGAATTCGTTCTTGTGATACTTTCGGCGCCCATCATTGTGCTGGCCTGGGGAGTCTTTAGTGACAATCCAGTTGCTATGGAGAAGGTAAAAATCTTCTTCGAACATTTCGCGGCACTGCCGACTTGGTTCAGTACCCTTTGGATCCTCGTCGTCGGATCAATTTTTGGAATTAAGGGAACACAAATCTTTAAAAACGGAGGAAAAAAATAATGGCAAATCCAAGATTTAACAAACAAGTCGCTCAACCTAGAGGAATGAAGGTTGGTGGCAGAGTAAAAAAAATGGGTGGTGGAATGTCTACTGCTCGAAAAGATATGGCATCTGGTTACTACAAAGATGATATGGGTATGAAAGGTGGACCTATGATGAAAAAAGGTGGCCGTGTTAAGAAAAAAAAACAAGGTTACAAAGATAGAAAAGATGAGTCTATCGCTATGAGAATCAAAAAGAAAAGAACTAAGAAGCAATTAAAAGCTTCTAGAGATGAGTCTTATGGTAAGTTTGGATCTAAAGCTAAAAAATCTGGAAAGATAAATAAATAATGAAAAAAATAGATGCAAAGAAGCAAAAAGGTCTGGCTGCTTTAAAAAAGAAAGCACCTCAAGTAGTCGCTAAAATGGGCTATATGAAAAAAGGTGGAAGAGTAAAAAAAAGGAAGAAAAAGTAAATGGCAAAACTTTGTCCAAAAGGTAAAGCAGCAGCAAAGCGTAAGTTTAAGGTATATCCAAGCGCTTACGCAAATATGTATGCTTCAAAAGTATGTAAGGGCAAAGTTCGTGCTAGTGCAAAGAATGGTGGTTTCATTGCGCGAGGGTGTGGTAAAGTAATGTCAGACCGAAGAAAGAAAACAAAGATTGCCTAATGGGAGAATTAAAAAAATGGGTCAATCAAAAATGGGTAGACATCGGAGCTCCGAAGAAGGATGGCAAGTATCAACCTTGTGGAAGAAAATCATCAACAGGTTCAAAAAGAAAATACCCGAAGTGCGTTCCACTTGCGAAAGCCACACGGATGACAAAAGGCGAAAAGGCCTCTGCTGTCAAACGAAAACGAGCAGCCGGTAATCCAGGCGGCAAACCTACAAACGTAAAAACTTTTGTTAAGAAAAAAGATGGTGGTATGATCAGTCAAGCGCAAAGAGATTATAGAGGTAGTTATATTTCTGGTGATTTAGGTGGAGTAAAAGTTTCAAACCCAAGTTTAAAAAAATATTATAAAGGAATGTTGTAATGCGAAGACAAGACAATATGCCTAAAAGAAATAAAAAAAACTTTAGACCTACAAAGTCTGGAGCAGGTATGACACGAGCCGGTGTCGCTGCCTACAGAAGAAAAAATCCCGGTTCTAAATTAAAAACAGCTGTGACTGGTAAAGTTAAAAAAGGGTCCGCTGCCGCTAAAAGGCGAAAATCATACTGCGCAAGAAGTGCAGGTCAAATGAAAAAATTTCCTAAAGCTGCAAGAGATCCTAATTCTAGACTACGTCAAGCTAGAAGAAGATGGAAATGCTAAGAAGAGCAATAATAGAAGCACTAGAAGATAGATACAACGCACAGATTTCTGAAGCAGATGCAACAATAAAAATTTATTTAGAGCATAGTGTTGGCATTGGAGAACATCCACAACACATAGATGAAATAGATAAGTTAATTGAAAAGATTGCAAACGCTGAAGAAAAATTAAAAACGTTAAAGGAGTTTGAATTATAAAATGCCTTTTAAATCAGAAAAACAAAGACGTTATTTATATAAAAACGAACCTGCCATTGCTAAAAAATGGACTAAAAAATATGGTAGTAAAATAAAAAAAACAAAGAAGAGGAAAAAATAATGGATGATTTAGTAATCATAGATAAATTAAAAAAAAGAATAAACGCAACTCTACAACAAATAGGAGACAGTATGATTACTGGTGGGGTTGACAGTATGGAAAAATATAAGTATATGCTAGGACAAGCACAAGCTTATCAAATAGTAATACAGGAAATCTCTAACCTGCTAAACAAAGATGAAAAGGAGCAAAATGACGGAAACGTTATCGACATCAAAGGAAGTACCAAAAATTAAACCGGCACTTCAAGAAAAATACGATCAAGAAAAAAAAGAAGAGTCTCACGCAAAAAGATTAGACGAAAACAATATTCAAGAAGTAGCTGATCAATTACCTGAACCAGTTGGTTACAGGCTTTTAGTTTTACCTTTTACACCAAAAGAAAAAACTAAAGGTGGAATTTTATTTTCTCAAGAACAATTAGACAAAGCAAGAATAGCTACAACTTGTGGTTATGTTTTAAAAATGGGAGATCTTGCATACGCGGATAAAGATAAATTTAATAAGCCGTGGTGCAAAGTAGGAGATTGGGTAATGTTTGCCAGATATGCTGGTGCACGATTACCAATTGAAGGTGGAGAAGTGCGAATACTAAACGATGATGAAGTGTTAGGGACAATAAAAGATCCTGAATCAGTTCTTCATTACATTTAACAACATAGGAAGGAAACTATGCCAACAGAGAACGCACAAAAGACAGAAGATCTAGTTGATGTAGGCGAAGAAAAAGGCGCTGAAATTAATTTAGATAATAAGGGTGAACCAGAAAAAATTGAAACACCCGTTGAAGAAAAAATAGAAGTAGAGCAAGTTGAAGAGTCTACTGCTGAAGTAGATAAATCTTTTGAAAACGAAAGAGAAACTAAGCTTGAAAAAAAAGAAGATAAGGACGAGTTAAAAGAATATAGTGATGGTGTTCAAAAACGTATTGCTAAACTTACTCGTAAAATGCGAGAAGCTGAAAGACAAAGAGAAGAAGCGATTGCATATGCTGAAGCAGCAAACAAATCAAAAAGTGAAATGGAAGGAAGATTATCTAAATTAGATAAATCTTATGTTTCAGAATTTGAAAGTAGAGTTAAAACTAATATGGCAGCAGCCAAGTTAGCTTTAAAAAATGCAATTGAATCTCAAAACGTAGAAGCACAAATAGCAGCTCAAGAACAAATTGCTAATTTAACAATGGACGGTGCAAGACTTAATGCAATGAAAGTTGCAGAAGAATCTAAGCCAGAACCTGTTAAAGATGTAAATATTACACCTCAAAGAAATCAACAACCTGCAACTGACCCTAAAGCAGAAGAATGGGCGTTGAAAAATTCTTGGTTTGGTAATGACTCAGCTATGACTTATACGGCTTTTGATCTACATAAAAAGCTTGTAGAAGAAGAAGGTTTTGATCCTAAAACTGACGAATATTATGCAGAAGTTGATAAAAGAATAAGACTTGAATTTCCGCATAAATTTGATAAGGTAGAGGATACTACTACAGAAAGAGTAAAACCTACTCAAAATGTAGCTTCGGCTAAACGTTCAGCCTCGACTAAAGGACGCAAAACTGTCAAGCTCACACCTTCACAGGTAGCAATTGCTAAAAGATTAGGTGTGCCACTAGAAGAATATGCGAAACAATTAAATATCACGGAAGGAGTATAGGCATATGGAAAACGATAAAACAAAAACTTCACGTGCGAGTCAGACTAGAACTAAAGCGGAAGCTAAAAAAGTTTGGACTCCACCCAACTCACTTGATGCACCACCAGCGCCAACTGGATACAGACATCAATGGATACGAGCCGAGATACTCGGACAACAGGACACTAAAAATGTAGCGTCCTCTTTGAGAGAAGGTTATGAATTAGTTAGAGCTGAGGAATATCCTGAATCAAATTATCCAGAGATGACCGAAGGCAGATACGCTGGAGTAATCGGAGTGGGAGGCCTTTTGCTGGCAAGGATACCAGAAGAGATCGCGCTTCAAATCGATGCTTACTATAAAAAGCAAAACGAGGCTAAAGAAGAAGCAGTAGCTAACGATCTTTTGAAGGAACAGCACCCAAGTATGAAATTCAGTAGTGAATCGAATACTCGTGTAACCTTCGGTGGTACAAAGAAAAGCTAATTATTTAGTAATTCCTATCCAACGATTAAATTAAATAAAAAAGGAAACAACTATGGCAAACCAAACAGCTGGCTTTGGATTCAGACAAGCCCCTACAGTAGGATCAACTCCTGCTACAGGTGGTCAAGCTGAGTACAAGGTCAAATCAGGTTTAGGTATTGGGATTTTTCAAAACAATCCTGTTTCACAGCAATATACGGACGGTGACGATGGATATCTTCAAGATATTACAGCGGGCACTATGGACGATGGAATCGCTGGTGGAGTGGACTGGTCAACTGGAACATCTAATATCCAACCAATCGTAGGCGTGTTTAATGGAATATTTTACATAAATAGTTCTACAAGCAAACCTACTTTCGCAAACCACGTTTTAGCTAGTACTACGTTCGGAACGGACTACAATACTGGTTCAAGCGACGGAATCGGCTTTGTTAACGACAACCCTATGCAAGAATATACTTGCAAAGCGGATGCAGCGGTAACACAAGCAAACCTTCTAAGCACTTTTAACTCAACTGATGGAGCAACTGCGGGTACTCAAACTAATGGTCAATCGACTGTTAAATTAAATATCGCTAGTGCAGATGCAACTTCAATGTTTAGAATTGTTAGAACGGCAAACGATCCGGCAAATAATGACAACACTGCAGTAAATTCGAACGTAATAGTTCAAATTGATCCAGCGGCGTCAATTTCTAACTAATAGGAGCATATAGATATGGCAATATCAAGAGCACAACTAGTTAAAGAACTAGAGCCAGGTTTGAATGCACTATTCGGCTTGGAATATAAACAATACGCTGACGAATGGAGTGAAGTATTCGATACAGAAACTTCTGACAGAGCTTTTGAAGAAGAAGTAATGTTAGCTGGTTTCGCAAATGCGGCAGTTAAACCTGAAGGACAGGGTGTAACTTTCGACGATGCACAAGAAACTTTCACTGCTCGTTACACTAACGAAACGATTGCATTAGCATTCGCTATCACAGAAGAAGCTATCGAAGATAACTTGTATGACAGACTTGCGTCTAGATATACAAAAGCTTTAGCAAGATCTATGGCGTCTACTAAGAATATCAAAGGTGCAGCAGTTTTAAATAACGCGTTTGATGCAAACTTTGCTGGTGGAGATGGTAAGGAGCTTTGTGCTACTGACCACCCTACATTAGCTGGTTCATTTTCAAATGAGTTAACAACACCTGCTGAACTTAATGAAACTTCATTAGAACAGTCGTTGATTGACATCGCGGCATTTACTGATGAAAGAGGCCTAAAAATTGCAGCGCAAGGAGTTAAAATGATAATTCCTTCAGCTCTTCAATTTACTGCTGACAGACTTATGAATTCTGCTGGTAGAGTTGGCACTGCTGATAATGATATCAACGCAATTAGAAATATGGGAATGATTTCTGGTGGATACACTGTAAATCACTACCTAACTAATGCGAAGAAATTTTTCATTAAAACAGATGTTCCAAATGGTCTAAAACATTTCAACAGATCACCTATCAAGACTTCAATGGAAGGTGACTTTGATACTGGTAACGTTAGATACAAAGCTAGAGAGAGATACGTTTTCGGATTCTCTGACCCTAGAGGTATCTTCGGATCAAATGCAACGTAATAAATAATTAATTAAAAGGGGCCGCCTCAAAACGGCCCCTTTTTTATGTAAGGTGTAAAAATGACTAAATTCCTAGTAAATATATGGGCTTATGACTTTCACGGTAAATTTGAAGTGGAATCAGAAGACAATCCAACCTCATTGGAAAACGCAATAGTTGACAAACTAGGAGAAAATGATATTATGTGGGAAAGAACGGGAATGTTCTCTCGTTTAAACAGAATAACCTATGAGGAGGTTACTTATGATACAAGACCTATACAAACAAAAAAGGTCCTTGGAGTTGAAGTGGGAACAGGAGCATCTGGATAATAACAGATACACTCTTGAAATGGTCAGAATTGATGACAAAGTAAAACAAGTCATTACTGAGATCAAGCTGGAAGAAGCAGCGATTGCCCATAGACAGAATACTGTTGAAGGAGCAGCTCCACAAGTTTCTGTAGCTACTTAATTAAAAGCTACATTTAAAAATCACATATATACCGTAGGCTCTCTTGCGCTCTATTAAAATGTATTGTATAAAAGACACACTATACATTTAATAAATAATGAATGCTGACGCGTATAGTCGACAACCCTAGGGACAGTATTCAGATATCTAGGAGGATATTAATATGGCAAACACTACTTTCTCTGGACCAATATTAGCTGGTACTATCAAAAATACTACTGGAACTACTGTTGGAACAGATATGAAAAACACAGGTCAAGTTGTAATGGCACAAACTTTTGCAATTGATCTTTCAGGCGGAGCAATCGCAGCTGAAGCTTCTAATGTAATAATTCCAGCAAACTCACAAATCATTGATTGTATTTTTGACGTGATCACAGCATCTTCAGATGCAACTAACATTAGTGTTGGTTTTGTTGGTGGCGCAGCTACTGCTCTTGTTAACGCAGAAGCAATTGGTACTACTGCTGGTAGAAAATACCCAACAACAAAAGCGGGTGGAGCTCTTGCTTGGGAAGATATTGGAACTTCTGATCAAAGACTTAATTTTACTAATTCTGCAGCTACAACTGCAGGTGAAGTTAGAATCACGGTTACGTATCAGCAAAACAATAACTTAGCATAATAATTAATTAAGTGTGGGCTCCGGCCCACACAAAATTTAAGGAGAAAATATGTCAGGATATACAAGTGACCAACTAGTAGCCCACTCTACAACAGATGGACAATTAGTTCCTACAACACAA
>WLWF01003014.1_pt1 | contig 11493 bp, 19 predicted proteins | sample 6718331 | NCBI WGS metagenome assembly WLWF01 (sample SAMN12718692, study PRJNA515312) | sponge metagenome | isolation source: marine sponge | host: Mycale hentscheli | place: New Zealand: South Island, Marlborough, Capsize Point | collected 2003-05-01
GATCTCTGATCCGTGAACGTGGTCGTGAGCCATGGCATATGCAGCAATCTGTAAATAGTAATCCTCAATCCATTCCTTACGTTTAGGTCTATTAGATTGTTTAAAGTCTACAATAGATTCTTTGCCATTATGTAAGCAAACCAAGTCAGTAGACCCAGCATATAACCCAGGATAATACAACGTGACTTCCGAGCCGTAATATTCTTCCACCGGTGCAAGACCCATCTCAATAACTTTCTTGGCCATGGGACTCGCCTGCCGTCCGAGTTCTGTAAGATCATCGTAGCCAACGCCCGTGACATAAGCTTCGAGGAATTTATGCATACTGGTGCCCCGTGCACTAGATACATTCTTGATTCGTTCTGCTTCTGCTTCTCCAACTTTAGCCTTCCAGTTTTTTAAAAATTGTTGATCTTTGGTCGCCCCTAATATCGTAGTAACTGAAGGAAGTCTAGAACCATTTACATCATAGATCCTTGATCCGTGGTCATCAATTTGTGTACCCTTAACATAGGAGTATTTATCACTAAATTTTATAGGCTTACCAATGTTATGGTATTCTTGAATATCTTTATCGTCCATCATTCGTTATTATCCATCGTAGAGCTGACGTAGTAGGGTCAAAGCTATCAAACTTCGCACTACATCCAATTAAAAATACAAAACTAATTATCATTATTATTTTCATCTTCCTCCATTACTTTATTAATTATAAGATAAGCTGCAATAGCACCAATAAAAAAAGCACCCATACCAAATATAAACATACCTAAACCATGATAAAATGTCATGAAACCCTTCTCCGTTTACCGAATATTGTTCGCCAAAACCAACTTCGACAAATCGAAATTACTGTAAAGATTACAGCTATATGAAAGCTTTCTAGAATTGTTGGGTACATATCAAAGAATGGAAAAATGAATAACTGTATTAGTGTTGATAGCAGCAAACCACTACCCACATCGATACAAGTTTCAAACAAATGTCTCATCTTTTATTCTTAATTATTTTAGCTTGTTTACGCCATGCCCAAGTATTAATCGAACCAGACCAACCCATTACCCACAAATAAAATTTTAACATCATTCTTTTACCAATGTACCTTTCTTAATTTGATTTAAGGGTGCTGAGTCATGGACATTACCACTGACTGATACTCTTACACAATCAGATTCAAACGGACTGACCCAATGTTTTAACCACGCAGGAAAGATAAACATCTCACCATCTTTTGGAAAGTAAGACATATAAGTAATACAATCTCTAATTCCTTCACCATACATAAATTGTATACCACCCGGTCCGCAGCTTTTACCAGTATATTTTTCATTTTCCTTTTTTAATGGTTCGGGAACTGACAAATATATTACAAACGACAACTTACCATCATGGTCGTGGGGTGGGTTAAACTCAAACTGACGTTGGAAGTTACACCAAAGAGCAGTCAATGCGTATTCTGGTTTTTTATCATACATCTTTCCTTGATACTTTTGAAACATTTGGTCATAAATACCTAAGTATGGTGCCAAGTAAGGTATGACTTTATCTCTAGACTCTTGTGTATAGCCTATTTCTTTTTCTATTTGACCTGCTAGCTTGTGTCTGTAATCTTCTTTAGATTTTTTTATCTCACTTAATAATACTTTTTTAAAATCATCTTGTATCTTAAGTTTGATAACACAAGGACCCCAATTAAAAGTTCTAACTTCTATCTGTGGGTTTTTTTCTTTTTTGTTTTTATCTGGCATTTTGTTTTCTCCAAAATTTATAATAGTTTAAATCTATTACCTCGTGTTTTGTCTTTTCTTTTATTTTTTTATTAGCATAATGATTTATTATTTTTTGTATGCCATCTAACTTTATATGAGCAAAAGGCCATAAAAGTTTACAAACATAATAAGCATCACGGTGGCAGCAACGCCATCGCCATTGTCTTTTCCAAGTTTTCGAGTATCTTTTTTTATATCTTTTTTCATTAACAGTACCAACACCCAAAGTTTCACAAACCCAAATTAAAATAGATTGATCTGTCATTGCCATTTCCATTCTAATTGACCAGGTTGGATAAGGTTTAATGTTATGCTTTCGTTGACGCATGTATTGTTTGTATTGAATGTGTCCCTCGCCATCAAACAAACCAGCTATATAAGCTAAATTCTTTTCTTTCATTAATTTATGCTTCGGCTGCTATTACCATTACCAACAAAGTGTTTGGATGAAACAGTTTGGTAAACTTCTCCTTCTGAATCACACGCAAAACATTGGTTTATCTTATCTTCCCCATCATATCCTTTCGCTTTAATGTATCCGTTGCCTTTACAAACGGTACAAATTATTTTTTTAATCCGATTTAATTTTAATTTTACCATTTAATTTTCTCGCTTCCTTGTTTGCTAATACTTCTATTGTTTTTGATATAGACAATTTGCCATCGGGCAGTAATACCTTGGACAACTTTTCTAAAATAGAGTATGTTTGTTTCTGAAGCGAAACATTTTTGTATTTACTCATGTCTGTCATGCGTTTCCTTTCATAATTTAATTATTTATACTTTATAATATAGGATTGTCAATGAAATTTATACTGGCTCTAATAATATGTTCGCAAACTCAACAAGTTTGTATGCCTCCATATCAGTGGCCTGAAGTATTTGATAGTCAGTATGATTGCTTGATGTTTGGTTACAAAGAATCTATGAATAAAATGGAACAGCTCGGCAAAGAAGAAGTTAACAAACACAATATGTTTATTAGGTTTACTTGCACTCCAGAAAATACAATTTGACTTTAACACTTACAAATGATAATGCGTTATTATCTTCTCATCATCACCTATCCTTATTTTTTCCCTCTCTAGGGTAGGTGTTTCTTGATCCCACATCCAAAATAATAGGGCAGCAAACAACAAAGGTAAGCTACTTACAAATACAGCCAATAAAATCACCGCTTCCATCCTTCATTACATGAACATTAAACGGTGGTTCATGATACGTGGTTAAATGTAATCGAAGTATGTCACATAAATCAAAGCAATCAACCTTAGACATAATTTCAATCCCTTCCATCATTTGTTTTGTAACACTTACTAACTGATATATTCCATCGTTTAATAATATTAGATCCATATTTTTTTCTTATCTCCTTATACCATTGTTCCTTGTACCGTGGTTCTTTAGTCTTGTTATATAAATTAGCTATCTTGTCTAATTGGTTTTGAGTAAGCATTCGTTCCCCATCTTAAAATGTTTCTAAGACCTGGTGCTGTTACTTGTAAGTCTACACCATAAGGTTTCCAAGCTCTTTTCATTAGATTTAACTCTAACAAAAAAGCACTGTACTGTTTAGGTGATGCACCTTTTGGTTTAATAGTTATTATCTTTTCTTTAGCTGCCATTACTCTCCTTTCTTGATATCAAATTATCTCCATCTACCATTATAATATCATGCTTGTTAGCTAACTCTTTAGCTGATGGACTAAATCTAGATGAAGTTATAAACATTTTAACTTTCTTATAATTAGAATGTTCTTCATCACAAGCTGTTTTAAAAGCTCTCATCTCATTAGGTGGTATTGGTGTCTTCCAATGTTTACATTGAACCATTAGATATTCCGTATCTAAATTATCTAATACTTTCATAGCTCTAATGTCTATACCTCCGTCATAGTTTTGACAAGTCTTAACCTCATAACCTAATTTTTTAACATAATCTCTACAGTATTCTTCAAAACCAAGTGGACCTAACTCATCTATCTTTTGAGCTTCTGTTAATTCTCTGTTATCATAATAAAACACACCATTTAAAGCTGTGTTTCTATAACGTATTTCTCTTTTGGTCATGTTGCTGCCCCATTCGGATTCTCTAACAAAGGTATGTCCATTGGGTATCCATATGTCTAATCTTTTAGCTAACAGTAATTGTTTTTTTGAAGGTTTTTGATCCGATACTAAACGTCTAATGTGAGCCCTTCTTGTACCACTAAACTTTCTACTTTCATCAAAGAAATCTTTTTCTTTTTTTACTTGTGCAGCATCTGAACTTCTTCTGTATCTAACTTTAGGAAAGTAAATATGATATACAGAATTAGTTTTGCAATTACTTGGAGCTCTTCTACCCCTATATTGCATTGTACTATCTCTTTCGATTAATACTTTAGAATCTCTGATACATGTTGCAAGTTTTGTGTATATATCTTGAATACACTCTTCAGAATAATTCTCATTTAGTTTTAAGTTATTCCATAAAAAGTATTTAAAATCTTTTTTTCTTTTATCAAATACTTCAAAAAAATATCTTTCATTATCGTCTGATATAACAATAGTAATATAGTCTTGATACTCTCTAAACTTAATAAAACTAAACACCATATCATGCAGTATTTCAAACACACCATCATAAGGCATTGTATAACCTAATGAACTATTCATAGCTTCTTCTATAATATGTTTGTTTTTAAATTCAAAAGAACGTTGGTGTTTTGCTGCTTCTTCCATAAAACCATCATAGTCTATAGTAACATCTAATTGGTCTACAACTATTTTATCACTTGGCTTTGCATCATTAATAATGGTGGAGTCTCTCATACAAAGAGGAAAGTTGTTTACATTTAAAACATTAAATATTAATTCTGTAACTTCTATTTTGTACCAAAATAAAAGACAATCTGTCTTGGACTTAGTATCGTATTTTATTTCTCTACCATCACAAAGATTTAATCCTTCATTTACGCAATAATACAATAAAGCAGCTTTAACTATAACTTTTTTTAAATGAGTAGTAATTTTCCTTTCAAAAGTTAAATCATCTTTTTCACCCGCAATATCAAAAACATCTATCTCTTTTTCATGATCAAATATTTCTTGCATATAATAATTCTTAATTTTATCAAAAGTATTTAATCTTCTTAACTCGTCAAAGAACAAAGGTTTTTCTAAAAGATTTTCAGGTTCTTTTCTTCTAGAGTTAGAATCTATACTTGTACAATGATACTCATTATACAAAGCTAAAATTTCAACAGCACAACTAGTTTTTAAACAATCTTTTTTTGAAGTCTCATCAACAATAATATCTTTTACAGGTTTTTCTTTGTTATCATTTAATTTAAGAAGACTAATAAATTCTGTGTCATAAGTTCTTTTTATAAAAAAATCTTTAAAATCTTTTGGTGGGTTATATACAAGTGTTGTGTAATCTCCTTTTCTTAAATATTTTAACAACTTATCCATTGTTTTATTATTTTTAAACACAAGTCTTGCAGCAGTATTTTTGGAAACTTTAGGTTGAACTATATAAATTACAACTTTTTCATCAAAATTTTTATGATTCCAATCTATTTGACCATAATTGGAGAAAGATTCTTTAAATATATTAAAAACACTTTTCCCTGCTGGAGTTGTATTTTCATCATGAGATGATGCTATTTCAAAAAACACACAACCTTCATTACCTTTTAAGGGATGGTTTACAATAAGAATTCCATCTTTATAATGTTTTGCAAACAAAGCACCTTTATACATTGGTTCATCAACATATTCTGAGTAATCTATATTTACTATTTCAGGCACCCACAAATTTTTTATAATATGCCCATCTCCTTTTTCTTTATTTAACTTAGTTTGTTCAGCAATAAAGTTAATCATTTGTAAGGATTTTTTTCTTCCTATCTTTGGTAAAACAAAAGCAAAGTTATGCCCATCTTTTAGGTTCTCTCTATCTTCCATTCTTTTAGAAAAAGTATCTCTACTACCAAAATGATCTTCAAACTTTTTTAGGTTTTCTTCACTTTTTTCATGTCCTTTAAAGACTTTGCTTTCCCACCATTCTTTTACATATTCATGCATAATTATTTCTACTTTCTAATTGGTTTTAATTAAATAGTAGGATAATTTGGGATAATGTCAACCCTTTTTTTGTTTTTTTTGCTGTCTTTTTTCGTGTTTATTTCTTGATTTTTTGTGACGACCAGGTCTTTTTTTGGGCTTATCACGAGGTGCTGTGGATATCCCAAATTTAGATTTCTTGGCCATCTGTCCATTCTTTTACAAATACGTTTACATCTTCAGGTCTAGTAATATGTGGTAGGTAAGTAATTTTTCCATTTATATGCTGCTCTAAATCAGCACCACAATTCATACATCTATACATTTCTTTTGTAAGGCCAACTAACATTGTTAATTCATCACACGTTGGACATTTACCATTTACTATTTCTGCACTAATTTTCATTCTATTCTATTATCAACTTCTTAATGCTTTTGCTACCATCAATATTATCTTCTAACTCTGCAGAACCCTTATAGCATTTGTAGGATACAGTTTCTGAATATTGTCTCTCCGCCGTAATTTTTCCACGTAAACATTTAGACATCGAAGGTTGCAAACGTGCCTCTTTGATCTCTCCGTTTACAAACATAAGTAGGGCTACCACAGACTCTATCATACTACCTTACCTTTGTTTTGACCTTGCTTGATAACATATTTTTGTGTACCATGCTTACCAGTTTCTACTTCTTTTTTTAAATCTTTAACATAACTCATCTGTTTAGCTTCTTTATTTATGTGAGCTATGTAATCTAAAATTTTTTTAGTGATTCGTCCCGTTGCCATTTTTATAATGCATCTCCCTATTTTGATCTTTTAATTTTTCTATATCCAACAAAACTTTATCCATTTGTTTTCTTAAAAATTCTATGTTAACTTTATTTAAAGCCATTGATTCAATGTGTGCGTTTAGTTTTTCAGTAGTTTTGTACAGATCTTCGATCATCATGAACTGCTCAGAATCAGCGGGTAGTGAACCTAGTTGTCCACGTGGCCATTTTATTCTAAACTCTGTGTTTTCGTTTAAATCTTTTTCCATTATTTGTAGTCGTGTGTCTGCAACGTTGAGACGTTCAATCATTTGAAAATAGCCCATAGTGCCAAGGGCTACGATAATTATTAAAGACGCTACGGTCTTCATCGGCATTTGCACTGCTGCTTCTTCAGATATTTTTAATGGTTTAGTCATTTTCCTTTGGTTTAGGTAAAGGTAATATCACACTTTCATCTTCAGTTAAATACTTTGGTATAATAAGCTTCTTTTTACTAGGTTTTATGAACTTATCTCCCATTAAATTGACGTCAGGATTCTCTTTTTTATACTCATCTTTCATGTCATCCCAAAGGCTTTTTGAATCAGTTGGTCTAGTATTATCTCTTACAGGAGTTACACCTCTACATTTTGATACAAGTAAAGCAAAGTTTTCATTATGTGCAAGGCTTGGATTACTATTAACCCTACCACACATCTTCATTAGTTCTAATTGTTGTTTGATTGCTACGTTTTCTTTTGAAGTTTTACAGTCTGTGCCTAGATATTTTCTAAAAGTTATACTAAAATTCTGTTCATCATTATCATAATCACTTGAGTTTGATGTTCTATAATCTGTATCTCTATTCCTTTCTTCTATTCTAAAATCTACTTCACCACATCTTACACCATACTCATTAAGATATTCGTTTCTAGGATAAGCAGGTTCTACAAATAATGCTAGTATTGTAAGAGCTAGAATAATTAATCCTGTAAAGTAATAATTCATCCTGAGAACCTCCATACATTACCTGTTTAAGTCCTTAATATCATAGTCATGTTCTCTAACTTGATCTGCTAATTGTCTGTATAAATTTTCTGCCATCTGCCAAGTAGATTCTGCAGAAGTTAGTCTTGTGTTTTGATCTACAATTTTATCTTCAGCAACTTTTAAATCTCTTTTAAGATCTATGATTTCTTGCTGATTAGTGTTGATAGTATCTGTAAGATTAACAATATAACGAACGCCAGTAAATGTTCCGACTAGCACTGAAGCTACTACAGGTACTAATACAAAATTCTTTTTTAACAAATCTGCTAAGTTCATTTACATTCCTCATTTTTTTTCCTCAATTTCATAAAAGAAATTGTCGGTATCTTCAGTTTTCCATTTACCTGAGTCTTCCACATTCCATTCATTAGTTTGAACTTTCCAGTCAGGAGTATCATCCTTAACTGTAAATGAAGGTATATCCCAGATTAATCTGTTGTTTGGCTGAGCCGCATAATTGCCATCATCTAAGGCAAGTATGTGTGCGCACTTATGTTCGTGCGGTACTTCCGAGTGATCGGTGTCTACTATATTACTCTCTGGATGTGCAAAGTCAACGGTAAATAAATAACTGCCGTGATGCCACTTCTTATCTTTACCTATATATTTTCCGTGTTGTCCACCTAAAATATCATAAGTAGTAACAGCAGGATAATAACTAAAAGAATTCCAAAGCTCCAGTTCATCAAGTCTCTTGGATGGAACAGACTTGGGTTCATAACCACGTTGAATAAAAGCCGTAATTGGGAGACGATAAAAGATTGCACCATTTTCCATAAGTGCATGCCATAAGATAGCCCTACCTGTAATACAGCTAAGACCAAAGATAATACAGTCTTCAACTTCTCCATGATGTTTTTTAAGATCATATAAATACTCCCTTTTTATTTGTGCGTATTGTACAGGAATATTTGCATTTAAGTAAGCCATAATTTAACCTCATTTTATTGTACCCCAATTTAAACCTGATTCATAGTCTACTTTGTTAGGTACTTCTAATTCAACCGCAGATTCCATAATTTCTTTTATTTTATCTGCATTACCGTTAACAGATATATCAAGTTCATCATGTACTTGTATATGTGGTGTAATACCCTCTTTATGTAACTCCACCATAGCTTTCTTTGTCATATCAGCTGCAGATCCTTGTATTAATTTATTTAATGCTTTGTAAGTAAAAGCTCTTCTGATCCCTGGTCCGTGTTCCGCCAACGCTGCATCATGAGGCAAGGCTTTATGTATACCATATTGATTCGGTTCCCATAAATTAAATCTACATCTACGACCTAACCAAGTTCTTATTCTACCATTGTCTGCTGCTTTACGCATAACACTATCCATTAAAGTTTTTACAAATGGAACTCTATTATGATATTGTTTAAATAAATCTTTAGCTTTATCTTCATTAATTCCAAGTTCCGCCATAAGTTTATTTTTACCCATACCATAGAACAATCCAAGATTAATTGTTTTAGCTTGAGATCTTGGTATGTCTGCCATTTCAGCTACGATTTGATGAAAGTCAGCTTCATTATCTTTGTATGCTTCAATAACATCATTTACTCCATATAAATTATCTAATGCTGCATAATGAACTACAAGTCTTGGTTCTTGTTGCGAGTAATCAAAACAACCCCAAGTGTGTCCCTCTTCAGGAATAAATAGAGATCTGATCATTGGTCCAAGTTCCTTGTTACGTGATGGTATTTGCTGTAAATTTGGGTTTGAGTATGAGAATCTACCCGTCACAGTTCCGCCATTATCTGATCTAAGTTGATTTATTTCTGCATGAATTCTACCTTTATGTTGATGCTTTAATATGGTATCTATAAATGTTGTATGCGCTTTATTTATTTCACGAGCTTGTGCGATTTGTTTCACTAAAGGATGAGGGTGATTCTGTAAAAAGTTTTTAGTAAAAGAAGGAGCAGATGTCTTTTCAGTTCGGTCAAAAGGTAGGTTTAGTTTTTCAAAAACTTGAGCAATGGATCTTGCAGCCCATATTTGCGTGTCTATTCCTGTTTCTTTTTTCACTTGGTGTAATAATAATTCTTCTTTTTTGGTCAATTCTTTTTTTAGTTGATGCGCTGCTGTCACGTCTACCCGCACCCCTAGGAAACGCATATCGACCAGACAAGGAAACAACTCAGTCTCCAATTCAAAGATAGAAGAAATCTCTTCTATTAATATTTGTTTCTTCATTTCTTGCCATAGTTTTAAAGTTAGTACAGCATCTTGCTCTGCATACTCACCAACATACATTGCAGGTAGCTTATACATCTCAGACTTAGGATCTATGCCCCATTCCTTTGCAGTTTCCTTCAATACAGCCTCATTTTTACCCATTCCGACATAATCACGACCCAGACTACCTAAATCATAACGAAAGCGATTCTCGTCCACGAGAGAGCCAGCAATCATGGTATCTACAATGGTTCCATTGATTTTAAGCCCTGCAGCCCTAATAAAACACACATCGTACATTGCATTGTGAAATATCTTCTTTGAAGGGTAGTTTAGAACCGTTCTAAAGTAATCCATTACTTTTTTCTTATCCATATTACCACCACCTTCGTGAGCTATTGGATAATATGCTGACCAACCCTCAACTGCTAAAGCTATACCAACTATCTTTGCTTTACCGGTCACAGATCCTGATCCCATACTTTTAAGTTCTGGGTCTTTAGTCTCTAAGTCAATTGCTATCTCATCATAACTAGATAAGTCTTTGAACTCTTCAGGTGGCAGCCACTCTGTTTGAGGTTTAAATAATATTTTCATTTTTTTGGTTCTACTTGTTCTTTTCCTTCCATTAACTCTGCCAAACCCCTACCATAACCCTTTGTAGTTCTACCGGGTTCATTAGCTCTAGGAGTCGGATAAAACTTTTTTGATTGCGAGTCCGAACTCTCTTGCGATTTGTGGGACGATTGCATTACCGAGGGTTTTGATTCTGTTAGCTCTGTTTTTGTCCAATTCATAGGAAATCCCATTAGGAACTCCACAAATGTTGGATTCAATTTGCCACCATGTCTTCTGGCTTGAGCTTCCAGACATTTCGATGCCTGTGTGTCTCCCTTCAGTCGATACTTGTGTTCGCTGTTTGTTGGTGTTGGCAACATCTGTCTCTCCTTCTCTAGATACTCCATCGCATCTTGAAGTCTCGCTCCATAAGTCATATGTGTTTTTTTCTTCTTCCTCAGAATAAAACCTCCAGACTTTGTCCGTTCCACCCTTTCCGATTGTGGCGTGTTTATGTTCGTTGCGTTCGGTGTTGGATACATCTTCACCACTTGATTTAGTGGTGGTTTCTGTCCTCCTCCCGGATGTGGTTTCCGTGGTTTGTTGATCTCGTTTGAATCGAATGTCGTTGGTGTTGGAAACGATTGTTTCTTTGATCGTAGATGTTTCTCTACGTCCTTCATCGTTTCTATCTTTACCGCTAGTGGCAAAGGTGTCCCTCCTTGTTTGTACTTTTTCGTTCTCTCCGATGCTGAGTCTTGTGTTGGTGTTGGATACATTTTCATTGTCTCTGGATCCACTTGTTCTCTCAAGTTCGATGGTCTCGTTCTCCCCTTTCTGTGACCCTCCATAATCTTTTTCGTCCCTGCAGCGCTTCTCGGCGGCAAGTAATCCATTGTGTTGGGAGTGGCCCACAATCCAGACTCTGTATCTTTGGTGCCAAGCACCGATGCCTGAAGCTGGAATAAGGAAACATTGGACTTCGAAACCTTCACTTTCCAACTGGTCTTGCACCTGTCTGAGTACCACGCCGTTTTGGAGGTTAATAAGTCCTTGCACATTCTCCCCAATAACGAATTCGGGTTTGATCTCCCTAATGAGTCTAAGCATTTCTGGCCAGAGATAGCGGT
>WLWF01003017.1_pt1 | contig 11483 bp, 12 predicted proteins | sample 6718331 | NCBI WGS metagenome assembly WLWF01 (sample SAMN12718692, study PRJNA515312) | sponge metagenome | isolation source: marine sponge | host: Mycale hentscheli | place: New Zealand: South Island, Marlborough, Capsize Point | collected 2003-05-01
CACGCCCTGGTCCCCGATAGACGACTAGATGCATACTTAGTCCAGATGGTGTCTGATTTTCACCCTACAGAAAAGGAAGAACTAGCATGGCTCTTGTCAGTCCAATGGTGCGCACTGCTCTATTCGTACGAGACCTAGATCAATCGACGGCGTTTTACCGAGACATATTCGAACTGGAAGAAGTCTACGCGGAAGGTGGCTTGACCCATGCGACAGCGGCAAAATTACTTGGCATGCCGCCCGAAACCAACGTCCGGTACAGAATTCTACGGGCCAACACCTTAAACAAAGGAATGGTGGGCTTATTCGAACTCACGGCCCCTGCCCCACCCCCGGTCGAGAAACGATCAGACATCAGTAACGCGGGTGAAGCGTGTCTGGTCTTCTACTGCGCAGACCTTGACGTAGTACATGACCGCCTTGTTTCCGGCGACCACCTGGTTTTGTGCCCACCATTACATCTCGAAATCGATGTAGAGGGCGGCGCGATCAAATCCGCAGACCGAGGCCAAAGGGAAATGACGTTCCGGGATCCAGACGGCGTCATGATTAACCTTATAGAACGCGACCCATCCAGTAACGACTAAGATCCAATAGTTGGGAGAAAATAGAGATGTCTAAGAAGCCAAGCGATCGGAACGCCGCGCCTATCAATCACACCGACGTACCATCACGCCCTGCCAAAAGCCCCTACCCACCACCATACGACGAGGGTTTTAGCCCCGATATGCTGTGGAAACCGATTGGGGCGATGTTTGGATTGACCAATTTTGGTGTCAACATCGTGACCTTGCCGCCCGGCGGGCGCTCGGCTGAGCGTCATTGGCATCAGGCACAAGATGAATTCGTGCACATGATCAGTGGCGCACTGACAATCGTCAGTGAAGACGGCGAAACACCATTTTCAGCCGGGCAGAGCATTGGCTTTAAAGCAGGTGTCCCCGACGGACACATGCTGGTTAACAACGGGACAGAGGCAGCGGTCTATCTATGCGTCGGGGATCGCTCAAACCCCGAGCACGTAAGCTACCCAGACATTGATATGCAACTGGTCTCGGATGAAAACGGACCGCGTTTCCTACACACCGACGGGACACCCTACCCAGACGAGCATCAACCTAAGTGGCGGTAGGAAACAGTCGATTTAGCTATTCGTGACGCAACGCGTCAATTGGGTCTAAGCGGGCTGCACTCCGGGCTGGCATATAGCCGAACACGACGCCGACCAGGGCAGAAAAAATGAACGCCATGACCATCATGTCTGGCTGAATGATAAACGGTACGTTGAGCAATGGAGCCAGAGCCATAGCCCCACCCAACCCAAGAGCAATGCCGACGAGCCCACCGAAACCGGCCAACATGGCCGCCTCGACCAAGAATTGAAGCAGCACTTCTTTTTCGCGCGCACCGATGGCCATGCGAATACCGATCTCTCGTGTTCGCTCGGTCACGGAGACAAGCATGATATTCATGATGCCTATCCCACCGACTAAAAGACTTATCGCGGCGATGGCTGACAGAAAACCCGTCATCACGGTTGTTGAACTCTGAAACGCGGTCGACATTTCCTGTACGCCACGAACTGAGAAGAGATCTTCAGCGCCTGGCTGGGAGGGGCGGCGCTCTCTCATAATCACTTCGACTTCGGCCTGCGCGGCTTCCACCAAAGAGTCATCAAGCGCCGAGACATAGATCTGATCGACATTGGTATTTCCGGCGATTCGGCGCTGAAAGTACTTGATCGGAACGACAACGACATCGTCCTGATCTCCGGAAAACATGACCTGCCCTTTTGGCTCGAGTAGGCCAATGACCTCACATGAGGCTTTGCCGATGCGCAACACGTTGCCCATGTAGGGCTCGTCCTTAAAGAGTTCTGTTTTGACTGTTTGGCCGATGATACAGACCGACTTTCCGGTTTGTTCTTCTGCTGCCGAAAATAATCGCCCGGCGGCCAAGTCCCAATTCCGCACGTTCACAAACTCACGGTCCGTACCCACCACCTGCGACCGTCGGTTTCCGTTACCAAAGACTACCATTTGGCGCTGAATGGACATCGGGGCGACGCTCGAAAGCATCACAGTCTCACGGCGAAGTGCATGGACATCTTCGATCTCAAACGGTGGCGCTGATTGCGCCGCGCCACGCATTCGGCGCTGGCCAGGAAACACAGTTAGCATCGTGCTGCCGAGCTTGGATATCTCGGTTTGAACTTGTGCTTTGGTGCCTGCACCCAGGGTGACAACAACAATCACCGCAGCAACGCCGATGACGATCCCCAATGTCGTGAGAATAGAGCGCAGCACGTTGCGCCGTATTTCCCTCATAGACAGCAGTAAAATGTTGCCGATCATGAGCTCCCCCTAAGCTGCTTGGGATTTTGATTCGTGAACAATGTTACCGTCACGGAACTCAAGTCGACGACCAGCGAATGCCGCCATCTCTTCCTCATGGGTTACCAGTACAATGGTTAGCCCGTCCTCAGAGTTTAACCGGGCGAGAAGCTCCATTATTTCCTGACTCCGGGCCGTATCTAAGTTTCCAGTCGGCTCATCAGCTAGCAAGAGTGAGGGGCTAGTCACCATGGCTCTTGCAATGGCCACCCGCTGCTGCTGCCCGCCAGACAATTCAGCAGCTGTGTGGTGCTCACGATTTTCGAGGCCCACGGCGTGAAGCGCCTCCATCGCCATATCTCGGCGATCAGCTTTTGAGATACGGCGGTAAATAAGTGGAAGCTCAAGGTTCTCGAGCGCCGTCGTTCGCGATAGCAGGTTAAAACCCTGGAATACGAAACCGAGATAGTGCCGCCTCAATAGAGCCCGCTGATCTCGCGTCAGTGTCTTAACATCGACACCCTTGAACAAATATCGACCATGAGTTGGCGTATCCAGACAGCCGAGGATATTCATTGTGGTCGACTTACCGGATCCACTGGATCCCATGACGGCGACGAACTCTCCTGGATAAATATCGAAAGTCACGTCGTCCAGGGCACGAACGGCCATTTCACCATCGCCATAGACCTTGGCAACATGCTCAAAGGCGACGACCGGGCCATCGTGAGCTTTGGTCGCAAGGTCGCTCTCGGCCATTAACCTGCCGCCTGTATGCCGATAATAACCTGAGTGCCTTCAGCGATACCGTCGGCGATGACCTCGGCACGCTCACCGTCTAAGAGTCCGACCTCCACAGGAATGGCGCGTGGGCTGCCGTCGTCCATAACCCAGACACGGCCTGGCGCCCCCACTTGCAATGGAGTTTGACGGCCACCGCGATTGCGATTGAACCGCGGCATCATCATCCCCATTAAGCCTGGAGGGCCACCTCTGCGAGCAGCTGGTTCGTCATCATCGGCGGGCATCGGTGGTGTAAAACGTAATGCTGCATAAGGCACCATGACCGCACCGTTTCTGTTCGCCGTTGTTATGGTTGACGTTGCTGTCATACCTGGTCGCAGCGCCAGATCACTATTATTGACAGATAACAGCGCCTCATACGTAACCACGCCCCCCTCATTCTTGGGTGCAAATCGAACCGACGTTATTGTCGCTGGAAAGACACGACCAGCATAGGCATCAACTGAGAACGTCGCGATCTGCCCTTCTCGGACTTGCCCAATATCTGCTTCGTCAATATCGACGACCAACTTCATCGCCGACAAGTCTTCCGCCAACGTAAACAACACCGGCGTTTGAAGTGACGCTGCGACGGTCTGCCCGGGTTCGACCTGCCGGGTAAGAACAATGCCATCAATCGGTGCAGTAATATCCGTCTTAGCAAGATTGGTTTGATCGGCAGCCAAATTCGCTTCCGCGACGGTAACCTGAGCTTTGACGCTTGCCAGCACCGCGATAGCTCGCGCGTGACCAGCGCTTGCATTGTCTAAGGACTGTTCGGAAACATTGCCTTTTTTGTGGAGGCTTTCCGCGCGCTCTAGGTTATTGCGCGCCTCGAATTCGCTTGCCTTCGCCTCCTCCACTTTCGCCAGCGCTGAAATGAGTTGAGCCTCGGTCTGGCGAACTCTGGCAGACAATTGATCCTTATCCATGACCGCTAAAGTCTGGCCAAGAGAAACACGGTCATTGAAATCAACGTTCACAGCTTCGATAAGGCCGGAAATTTCAGCGCCGACGTCTACTTGATTGAGCGGCTGAATCGTTCCGGTTGCTGTAACAGTGACTGTCAAATCACCGCGCGTGACAGGGGCTGTTCGAAAACTGACATCTGGCGCACCAGAACCGGTACTTAACCCAACCATTCCGAATACAATCAGAGCAATACCACCACCAAGATACCATTTATAGCGATGCAAGAAGCTGCGGTGAGCCTTATTCAGTCCGAGAGTCTCGGCCATTTCAGCGCTCGGATTTACGACACCCGATGGGACTTCATCATCATTCATTATTTGTTCCACATCCGATTTCTAGGCGATCGCGCCACCTAAGGAGGCACGTCTCCATCATTTAACAGTCCACAATTTTAACCGGCGCTAGTATCGCCAATATGTCAAAAACACGCTTATCTGTAAGGAAGTGTAACATGAGAATTCCTGGCACTTTGCGGTTTCAAGGCCCCATAACGACGAAAGGCCCGGTCAAACCGGGCCTTCCTAATCGTTTTAGTCAGCTAGAAGAGAAGGTTTAAGCAGCCTTCTTTGTCGCCTTGGTGGCTTTCTTTGCCGTATCGTTCGCGACGTCTACAGACGCTTGGACGCGATCAGAAATCGGCGCAGCGGCTTCCTTGAAAATTCCGGTCGAAAGATCGGACATCTTCTGGCCTTCTGCGACAGCCTTTTCCCAAACGTTCTGAGCAATCTTGGTCTGCATGTCGACAGCTTCGTTAACAGTCTTGGCGGTGACGATTTTCTTGCCAGCTTCAACGGCGTCTTCAAAGCTTTCGCTTGCGAAAGCAACATATTGCTTGGTCAACTGCTCGAAGCCTTTAGCAAAAATTGTGCTGCTGGTCACAATGGCATCGAAGTTGGTTTGGTTGAAAGCAACCACATCATCGTAAGATTTCATATCGAGTGTCCTTTTCGGTCTTTTATTGTTTTGCCGGTTCAGGCCAACGCGACCAATCTCAACAAGCGCGGCTCCGTCAAATTTATGTGCAGCGACTATCTATGCTGCAGTGCGATATAAAATAGCGAAATTCAGCACGAAGTCAAGAAAATTATTGCGATGCAACAATAAAATTGTCGCGGTGCAATAATCCCATAATATGCTGTAAAATATAGTGTTTTAAGTACTAGCTTGGGCTGAGAGCTCTGCTTCTATGGCTTCCAGTGCGGCTGAGGCGTCATCACCGTTAGGACCGCCAGCCTGCGCCATATCCGGTCGACCACCCCCACCCTTGCCCCCGACAGCGGCTGATCCCGCCCGTACCAAGGTGACGGCATCAAGGCGGTCTGTGAGGTCCTCGCTAACGCTGACGACGAGCGACGCCTTGCCGTCGTCCACAGAAAGTAGAGCAACAACGCCACTGCCAAGCGACTGTTTGATTTCGTCGGCTAACCCCTTGAGGTCTTTCGCCGGTACGCCTTCTAAAATACGGCCAGAGAATGCTATTCCACCGACAGACCTAGATTCAGATTTTGCGGCCCCACCACCACCAGACGTCACCAATTTTTTACGCAAATCCGTAACTTCGCGTTCGAGTTTCCTTCGTTCCTCAAGCAAAGCCGAGACACGATCTGGAATATCACGTGGGGCGACTTTAAGGGCTTCAGCCGTTTGCCCGACCAATGTCTGCTGCTCACCGACCCATTTTTCCGCCCCTGGCCCAGTTACCGCCTCGATGCGGCGAACGCCCGAAGCTACCGCTGATTCATCGACGACTTTGAACAAACCGATATCACCAGTGCGGCCAACATGGGTGCCACCGCACAGTTCGACAGAATACTGATGTTGATCTGCCTCACTCTGCGTACCCATTGAAACAACGCGGACTTCATCGCCATATTTTTCACCGAACAAGGCCATGGCCCCGGCCTGAATGGCACCTTCGGGGTCCATAAGCTGCGTTGAAACGGACGCATTTGCACGAATTTGATCATTGACGATAGCTTCCACCGCTAAAACGTCTTCGTGTGAAATTGGCTTTGGGTGGCTGATATCAAACCGAAGACGATCAGCGGCGACAAGAGAACCTTTTTGCGTGACATGGTCCCCTAACGTCTGCCGTAGGGCAGCATGCAGGAGGTGCGTGGCGGAGTGGTTCCCGCGGATTGCACTGCGTCGGCTGCTATCAACTGTAAATGTCGCCTCATCTCCAACGGAGATGTTTCCTGTCGTGACCGTGCCCAAATGAACATGCAATGCATCGAGCTTCTTTTGCGTATCCGAAATCGTAATTGTCGCCCCATTTGCCGTGACAATCGTTCCCGTATCACCAACCTGTCCGCCCGACTCACCATAGAATGGAGTCTGATTCGCAAGAAGAGCAATCTCCTGCCCAGTTTTGACTGTTTGCTGGGGAAGCCCCTCAGCGACGATAGCAACTATTTTACCTTGGGCCGTTTCGGTCGCGTATCCAAGGAAGTCTGACGCTCCAGCGCTGTCACGTAAATCAAACCAGACCTTATCCGTGGCCGCATCGCCGGAGCCAGCCCAGGATTTGCGTGCTTCTTCTTTTTGCCGCTCCATAGCCGATGCGAAGGCGTTAGTATCTACGTCTATGCCGCGGGGTCTAAGCGCATCTTGAGTTAAATCCAACGGAAAACCATACGTATCGTAGAGCTTAAATGCCACGTCACCGGATAACTGGCCGCCAGACGATAGGTCTTTGGCTTCTTCGTCCAGTAGTTTGAGGCCACGATCAAGCATCGACTTAAAGCGGGTTTCCTCAAGGAGGAGCGTTTCAGTGACCAATGACTGTGCGCGATCCAACTCTGGATACTGCTGGCCCATCTGCTCAACCAAAGCCGGAACCAATCTGCATAACAACGGATCGCTACAGCCCATTAAGTGAGCGTGACGCATAGCGCGGCGCATTATGCGACGAAGGACATAGCCGCGCCCCTCATTGGAAGGCAAAACACCATCAGCAATAAGAAATCCGGTTGCCCTCAGGTGGTCTGCGATAACACGGTGAGAAACAGCATCATCGCCATCCGGGTCAGTGCCCGCTACTTGCGCCGTCGCTTCAATGAGCGAGCGCATGAGATCGATGGCGTAGTTGTCATTCGTGCCTTGAAGAATGGCGGCGGTGCGCTCTAGCCCCATCCCTGTATCAACACTCGGTTTTGGTAGATCTATCCGTTCCTCCGCAGAGATTTGCTCATACTGCATAAAGACGAGATTCCAAATCTCAACGAAACGATCACCATCCTCATTGGGCGAACCAGGGGGGCCACCAGGAATATGGTCACCATGGTCGTAGAAAATCTCAGTACATGGACCGCAGGGGCCTGTCTCACCCATCGCCCAGAAGTTATCTGACGTGGCAATGCGGATAATCTTCTCATCCGGCAAACCAGCAATCTTGGTCCACAGAACGGCTGCCTCCTCGTCGCTAGAATGAACCGTAACGAGAAGCCGCTCAGTTTTGAGACCGTATTCACGCGTGACCAGATCCCAGGCGAGTTTGATCGCCTCTTCTTTGAAATAGTCGCCGAACGAAAAATTGCCCAACATTTCAAAAAAGGTGTGGTGCCGAACAGTATAGCCGACATTGTCTAAATCATTGTGTTTGCCGCCAGCGCGAACACATTTCTGCGAAGACGTTGCCCGTGAATAGGGACGCGATTCATTACCGGTAAAGACGTCCTTAAATTGGACCATACCAGCGTTGGTAAACATCAATGTCGGATCATTGCGCGGCACAAGGGGGCTAGACGCAACGCGCTCATGGCCGTTGCTCGCAAAGTAATCCAAAAAAGTTGCGCGAATATCGCTCGTAGAACCCATGGCGCCCGTCGTTAAGGAGAAGGTTGTTAATCAGCCCACACTCATTCAGCCAATGATTAATGAGCCTTATGAATGCTGGAAAGCGAGGTTTTTAGCGGTTCCCGTAGGGACTGTCCAGAAATCGCAATTGCTCAGGCCGATTTGGGAAAGCCGGTTGGACTCGCCGTCTGAGTCCCTAGCTTTGCCCCCAATGTCGGATTCGCATAGTAAATGACCATGTAAAAGATTTTGCCATCCCTGCAGCGAAAGAAATTGGAATTGTTCAGGGTTAAAGGTCCCGTATCCTCGTAATCTGAGCCGGGTTTCGGTGTTAGGGTGACCAGGAAATTAGCAGCACACCTTTGCTCTTCTAAATCGATGGTGTGTTCAAAATGTTCAAACAGAGCATCATAGTTGCCAAGCAGATGGTCATAGAACGCCTCTAAGGGAAGTTGATCACCTTGGGGGCTTCCGTAAAACCGACGGACTTCATTGTCACCGTGGTAAATCACGACTTGCGCATCGTCTGTAAAACAAGCGCAGGCAGCAGCAATATCCTCTTTGACAACGTTACCGAAGTAGCCTTTCTCCACCAAATTGACGTAATACGCGCGATCATAAGACGACATAATAGACCTTTCCCTAATCAGCTTTGGCGCACCCAGCTACGCCCAAAGATAAGATGTTAACTGAGTCTTCGTAGCTGGCAAGGAGCAGAACAGAAAACAAAGGGAAATGGGAAGCTATTGCTAGAAATAGAAGCAGCGGCGGGCTGAGGGGAAGCACCGCCGCTGCAAAGGCCCGAGGGGATCGGGGAATTTATTCTGCGGCAGGAACCTCCGCTTCATCTTCTTTATCAGCAGGCTTTTCCTCACCAATCATGGTGTCTGCGATCAGACCTGCATTGACGCGAATTTGCCGCTCAATCTCATTCGCCATATCGGGGTGCTCTCTCAGAAAGGTCTTAGCGTTCTCCCGGCCCTGGCCGATACGTTCTGAGTTACACGAGAACCAAGACCCTGACTTCTCGACAATCCCAGCTTTAACGCCCAGATCAAGAAGCTCGCCCATCTTCGAGACGCCTTCGCCGTACATGATATCAAATTCAACCTGCTTGAACGGAGGTGCGACCTTATTCTTTACGACTTTAATGCGAGTTTGGTTGCCCACCACTTCATCACGATCCTTAATTTGACCGATGCGGCGGATATCTAAGCGGACAGATGAATAAAACTTAAGCGCATTACCGCCTGTGGTAGTTTCGGGATTACCGAACATCACGCCAATTTTCATACGAATCTGATTAATGAAAATAATCATGGTGTTTGACTTGGCGACAGACGCGGTCAACTTGCGCAAGGCTTGGCTCATCAAACGAGCCTGCAACCCAACATGGTGATCCCCCATCTCACCTTCTAGTTCGGCTCGTGGAGTTAACGCGGCAACTGAGTCAACAACCAGTACGTCAATGGCACCTGAGCGAACCAGAGTGTCAGAAATCTCCAAGGCCTGCTCACCGGCGTCGGGTTGGGAAATCAACAGATCATCGAGATCAACACCAAGCTTACGGGCATAACCAGGGTCAAGGGCGTGCTCAGCATCAACGAATGCGCATGCGCCACCCAGCTTCTGCGCTTCAGCAATGACGTGCAATGCGAGGGTCGTTTTCCCAGAACTCTCCGGGCCATAGATTTCAATAACCCGGCCTCGAGGAAGGCCGCCAATACCCAGGGCCAAATCTAAACTAAGGCAACCGGTTGGGATGGATTCAATATCTACGGCAGTATCACGCTGGCCAAGCCGCATGATCGACCCTTTGCCGTGCGCCCGCTCAATCTGCGAAAGGGCAGCATCGAGAGCCTTGGTTTTATCCATCGCGCCTTTGTTCTCCACCACTCTAAGATTTGCTTCAGCCATGTTTGCGTCCCTCCGTGTTTAGTGCGCTCGTTGAGCCTGTGCAATGGAGAGTAATGTACGTGTTTTGTTCTCATTGTCCAGTAAAAAGAACAATAATGGAACAAAATGGAAAAATCTAATAAAAACAATGATATAGATAAGCGGGATTCGGCTTGACGCCTAAGCAACGAGATTAAGAGAACTCACTAGACCCACGCATCGATGGATTTAGGAATCCACAGGAAGTGCCAAGACGTCTTTCACTTTACTTGCCAGCTGGCCGAGACTGAACGGCTTGGGCAGGAAATGAATATCGGGGCTGTCTAAAACATCACCCCTCGCTACTTCCTCGGAATATCCAGAAATGAGGATAACTCGAACTTCAGGACGTTCAACTTTTACAAATCGCGCGAGCGTTCCTCCATCCATTCCCGGCATCATCATATCGGTGATAAGGAGATCCAGGTCATCCGCATCATGAAGCATATCCATCGCTTGCTCCCCAGTGCGGGCTTCAAGAACACTGTAACCTTTGTTCTTTAGGGCACGGGCCGCGAATACGCGAACCGCATCTTCGTCTTCGACTAACAGAATTGAACCAGTTCCGGAAAGGTCACCCTTACTCGGGCTCTTAGCGAGCGCAGCGCCAATTTTGCCGGCCAACGCGACAGGGTCTTCGTCCGCATCAGTCTGCACAGCACCGTCTTGTCCGTCCGAACCCTTAGGAGCGCTAATCTCATCCGTCTCGGGTTCAAGCCGCGGCAAGTAAATCGTAAACTTGGCGCCTTCCCCGGGCGCTGAAGTAACGAGAATGAAGCCTCCGGTTTGGCGTACGATCCCGTAGACCGTCGCTAAACCCAAACCTGTCCCAGCCCCCGGTGTTTCCTGCTTCGTAGAGAAAAATGGCTCAAAGATTCTGCCGAGATCCTCTCGTGCGATCCCCTTTCCAGTGTCCGTAACGGAAATCGTTACGTATCGGCCGGCGGGCACTTGCTCCGCTCCCAATTGCGTAGGGTGTTCGAATATTTTGGTGTCGGTTGCGATTGTCAATGTTCCGCCGCCGGCCATCGCGTCGCGCGCATTAACAGCTAAGTTAATAATGATCTGGTCGAATTGTCCTGGATCAACCCGAACCGCCCCTAAATCCCTGCCGTGCACCAACTTAAACTCAATGGATTCACCGATAAGCCGAGTTAACAAGTGAGACAATTCTGTTAGGTGGTCAGTACAATTAAGTTCTTTTGGTTGAAGCGGTTGCTTTCTAGAGAACGCAAGAAGCTGCCGAACAAGATTGGCGGCGCGGTTCGCGTTCTGTTTAATTTGCATGATATCCGCGAATGATGGATCCCCAGCGGCATGGCGCTGCAAGAGCAAATCACAAATATTGACGATTCAATATCCGAGTTGGGCTTCACGAAGCGAAAAGAGAAGAAGGAGTTGCAGGAACAACGAGACCGGCTTGAAGTCACTTTGAGTGAACAAGCCAAACTTTTGGAGCCAAAGTTGAGGCCAATGCAGGACGAAATTGACGCCGTGACTAATCGACTCCAGGAAATTTCACAAACCTTGTCGGAGCCTCGTTAGAGATTGGTAGAGAAGTTGAAACGGTGACCGTGATGCGGTCTGTCCTTGGTTAGGGAGAGAGTTAATGAGTGCGATGACGTGTGACTTGTGTGGGGGAGCCCTGCGAATGGGCTCAGG
>WLWF01003019.1_pt1 | contig 11479 bp, 8 predicted proteins | sample 6718331 | NCBI WGS metagenome assembly WLWF01 (sample SAMN12718692, study PRJNA515312) | sponge metagenome | isolation source: marine sponge | host: Mycale hentscheli | place: New Zealand: South Island, Marlborough, Capsize Point | collected 2003-05-01
GCATTTTAAACCACTATTAATGACAGATGTTCCCTGTTTATCTGTCATATTTTTCAGGGAATCGTAAAATACCCGGTTATAAAGAGTAATTTTCATCTGTTTACATTCTCGGTCATGGCTACAAAGACCAGCATTACTAGTACATTTATTATCCCAGCAGATAGTATAGACACAGCCATGTTTCTGGCTTAAACTACTAAGAGTATTGGAAAAGAAATATTTATCATATAGGTTAAACATATATTGGAGAATTTCAGGGGTAATAACATCCTGGAAATTGTCCAAAGTAATAACTTTACCTATTTTTTGTCTGATAAAGTCTCCAATTTGTTGTCTCCAGTCTATTTGTTTTTCGGCTGGAATACGGTTGGTGGCCAGATACTGGCAAAAGTTTTCTAGATCTACTTGTAAATTTTTGATATCTTGGTTGGTCTCGTCTATATTTGTCAATAGTGGATCGCTTATTTCTTCTTCACTATCAGTGGCAAACAATTTGGTAATTTTAGTTTTTTCACGGTTCTTCATATATCCATCAAAATCAAATTTGGATACTTTCGCAGTTTCTACCTTATCAATTAAGCTTTCCCGACCCTCTTCCTTTTCAGCGGCTAGTAATTCTTTGAGTGTCTTTTTATCAAAGTAGGCTTTAAATTCCTGGTCCCTACTGGATGGTGGGGATGGTGGAGGAGATGGTATTGTTTTACCTTTTTTGGTTGTGGTCGTAGGTTCAGGAATAAAAGTTTGTTGGTTAATACCAGCTAGTCCATCAGAGATCATTCTATAAACTGGAACTTTAAATGTTAAATCCTCTGATTTAACCTCTTTTGACCTGATGTCAAAATAACGTTGATCACTATAAGCTGCTTTAAAATAATCAAGTGACTGCAGTTTTAAATCGGGATGTTCTAGATTGTCCAAAAGAGCCTGGAAGGCCGATGGGTCTGGTGCCCACCGCCGCAGTAAATCCTTGTTTTCAACTATATACGTTTTAACCAGTTCAGTATCGTCAAGGCTATTAACATAATAATAGGCCTCACTTATTTTTTTGTTTATTTTCTGGGTCTCCAAGCTATCCGATACCGTATCACTTGGTAGGCTAAACTCTGGTTCAGCATTTTCTCTGAGCAGTTCTAGGTTCTTAATATCTAATATGGGGTATTCTTGGTCATTAACGAAACTTAGTTGATGTCTTTTAATAATAAGTAAAATAGCATAGTATAGAAAGATATTGGGTTGTTTACTTGGTAATCTAGTTTTGGTTTGCCCAAGATTTTGGTCTAAATACCAATTCTGGAGAATAGTTATAGAATTTTCTAGTAGATTATGTTGAACATCCTCATCTCTGAGGGGTGCTGACTCTACACAACTATCAAAAACTGTCGGATCTTTCACTAATAGATTGGTATAGGTTTTAATTATTTTCCAAACCAGAAAGACACATTTTCCAGATTTACCCCCCGCTCCAGTTTTAACCTTGATGCAGGTTAAATCGTTATTTAAGATTTTACTAAGCCAGTAAAAAGCAAAGTCATCACTTTCTATCAGTCTTTTCAAAAAAGAAAAAAAGTAATCCCGGTCTTGAGATTGAAGCGTGATAAAACCCAAATCACTAACACTAACTACAGCCTTAAGGTTACTAAGCTTATTATCATCTAATATAGTAGCCTCTTCTGTCACCTTATCACCAAATTGTTTTACTTGGTCACTATCACTCTCGGCTAGTCCAAAACTAGAAGGGTCCTGGAGTATTTTCTGGTATTTTTCCCTAACAGGGGCATCAACACTTGATCCGGCTAATAAAAAACTAGCCTGAAGATCATTGCCCAGTCTACTCCGCCGACTATTAAGCAGTAATAGGGTTATTTCTTGGAGACTATTAGAGTAATTTGTTTTTAGTTGTAAAGCCCCAGTTAGTAGTGGGTTTAATCTTATTGGTAACCAGGCTTCTAAGCAATACTCTACGGAAAAGGTCATTAGGGTATGGACAAAATTCCGGAGTTGTTTGGCTAATTGCTCCTGTCTTTCTACTAAGATACTTTTTATTTTATGACCCGAACTACTATCCTGTTTGGTCATAATCTTATCAAAAAACTTCAGGTAATTTTGGTATCCTTCAGATCCTTCAGATCTTTCTGATTCCTCTAAGCTATCAGATCCATCAGGTATTATTGGATTTTCATCTCCTATATCTTCAATTTCATCAACCAGAAGATGGATCTGATGGTAGAGATCATAAAAACTAGCTATTTCAGAAATAACTAATTGGACCTTTTCTTTTTCATTTTTTCTAAGATAGTTTTTCAGACCCTTGTTTAAACTACTTATACTATAACCCCCATAACTATGGTTATTCTTGTCACCATAATAACTTGTCTGACCAAGTTTGTCTTGATCAATGATGAGCGGTGGTAATTGTCTACTAACTTTAGATTCCTTAATAATTTCAGAAGGTCTGTCTAGTTCAGATGTTCCAGGTGACCCAGATGTTCCAGGTGGCGTCTTAGGATTGTCCGACATTTCAACTATTTCCGTTAATCCTTTGGTTAAAATATCTTCACTTGTCATAGTAGCCCGGACTCCCTCTTGATAGATAAAACACTTGCTACTATTTGTGGGTAAATCACCAACTACCTCTCTATAAAATTTGTGATCTCCACTTGTTCGTTGAATCCTACTAATTTCAACAATATCCCCAACACGCATACCATAATATCTCGCAATGGGATCACCCCGACAACTCAGGTCTTCCGTGATAAAACGATCCATTTGGGGTAGACTACCCCTGGATATTTGGAGTTTTTTAAGAACCCGTTCGGCACAATTCTGGTCTAAAACCCGATGAGGTGGAACCAAGCGATGGCGGGTAATATTTATTTTAAGGTTAGCCATAGAAAATATAGTAACATTACCACTTTCATAGGTATAAATGTTTTCACCAAGAGTCTCATTGGAAAGAACAATAATTACGAGATCATCCTCTGGTCCTGGTTCATAACTGTCCCTGAACATTTTCCCTATTTTTTCAATATTTCGTTCTGGCTTGTCAGTGGGACACCAGGCGATATAGGCTTGACTATCCTTATTTTGGACATGGATATCCATAATAGGTGATCTTACTTTTCGGGAATCATTGAAATGATTGTAGATCATAGACAATCTATCTTTGGAGAGATATCTCGTCACACTATTAATATGGAATCCTCTTTGAGACAACATATTTAAGACATTTTTTCTAACAAGTAAAATATCATCTACCGAGATATTTGACATTCTTTTTAAAGAGTGAATACTTTTTTTTTAGGTAGAAATCTTATAACTTAATTTAATTAACTAATAGTGGTTGACTAACTATTTTACTTCTCAAAGGATTAATCTTATAGACAAACCGTAATTTGGCTACTTGACTATTAACTTTAAATTTAAACCATTTTCTCCATGGTGATGATGATAGTGATGATGTGGCTTGGAATATTTCTGGTGGATTATCAATATCTACTAATAAATAAGATAATTGTTGTCGGTCTAGCTTAAGATAAACCTGGTAGGCTAGGATATTTTCTGAACTGGTAAGGGAATTGATAGGCGTAGAGGTTGGGGTGACACCATTGTCAGTTAAACTAAGATAACTAAAATAGTCGGCCAAACTTGGTAAATGATTAACCAGTTTTCCTGGAAAAACCAGTTGATATTGTCCAGGTAAATCTAACATGGTTAAACAGTTTATCTTGCTTAGGTCTTTTTCAGAGAAACTATGAAATATCACACCTAATAACTTAAATTGCAGTGTTTTTAACCTGTCCCTAACTGTCTTCCAACGACATTCCCCGCTATTCCAAGACAGACTAAGTCCAAATGGGGAATAAGTATAAAACCCTTCTAGATCAATATTTAAGATTAATCCAGTGCTCACTTGATAGATAAGATTATGAAGTGTCCAATCGCCAATTAGGTAACCGTGACGTCTTTGATATTCACCAAGTGATTTAAGTATGACCGCAATGGATGCCAGTAAATTAACTAATTGATAGGTTACTAAGTTTTCAATTCTCTCCATTTCTGACAAACCATAGCCTTGTATCAGAGGACTATGGTAATCAGCCCTCTGATTGCTACATTTTCCTATAACGACATGATGACCTAAGATGTGGTCTTTGGACATGTTTTCAATTAGGTTTTTAAAAAATTGCCTATTTTTCGGGCGACGAAGTCTTTTCCAAAGTTTTTCTCCTACTTCATTATCGGTTCTTAGGCTTTTATAAACAATTCCCCGGTGAACTTTAATTTGGTAGACACCAACCATTATAGATTAGAATAGGTAAATATTAAGTGTAATAAACCCAGTTTACCATTAGTTTACTAGCAGTTAATTACCAAGTAGAGTATCATTTTCGCTACTTAAGACAAAAATAGGAAAAATATCATTGGTGTCACTTAAATCACTTTGGCTTAAAAAAGCTCCATAAATTTGTAATAACTCCTGTTTGGTGACTTCTGTTTTAACGACAAGTTGTTGGATCTGCTTTAGACTGACAAGCTTTTCTAACTCTCGGTAATTTAATTTTAGATCACTGGTACCACCATCATACCAGCTTTGGCGTATATCTAAATGGTTTCCATTTTTTAAGACAAATAGATAATGAAAGGCATCAACATGGGTTTGATTGGGAAACTTTTGATAAATAGCCACAATATTGGGCCCATCTATTAAATGGTTAGAGTTATGTCTGTAAGCTAGTTGTTGTTTTCGGGTTAGTATCCCACTAATAATTGGATCCTGATAATATTGATCCTTTTTAGTAAGGATATAACTGATCAATTCTGGTATTTTTTGTTCTTTTCCCCTGTGTTGGGATAAGTACTTGGTTCCAATGTAATAAAAAAGAGCCGTCATTCGACAACCACACGTATTATTAACAAGACAATCATAGCAATAATGAGTCTTACTACAATTGGGGCAGGTTTCCTCATCTGTCTCATCACCAGTATCATCACCAGTATCATCTTCAGTATCACTCCCTATTTCACTAGAACTATGACAGGTGTCCGGTAAGACTGGTTTTTGGCTATAGGCCTCTATAAATTTGGTGGAGTTGTATAAACGGTCTAATGTATCCAGTAATTTAGAGGTTTGGCGACTAGTCAGTCTCATTCCACCATACTTTTGGAAGATGTACTTTTGTCGGTATTTATCATATTTATAATTAGACATACCTGCGTCTTATTAATTATAAATAATTTAGATAAAAATATCAGTCATTAAATAGTATGGATTATAAACAATTGGCCCAACGACAAAAAGAGGCATTGGTTAAATATTTTAAAAAAAACTGGTTAAAAATACTAATCTTTACTTTAACCGTAACCTTTGTCATTACTTATTTTACAGTTTTTTACCGTAGAGTTCCTAGAGCCCTCTCTAAAATGGACCCTTATATCAGAGAGCTGGATCTTCACCCAGTGTCAGCCTGTCCTAAATTAATTAAAAATGGTTACCTATTATGTGATTTTTATATTGCTAGTAGTTTCCGAAGCTTTTTACCCTGTAATCAGTATTATGATTATTCTAGTCTGGAAATGATTACCAAAGCCATGGTTTGTGGAGCTCGTTACATTGAGTTAGATATATTTAACAAAGATTTCTGCCAGGAAACTACCCCAGTTGTTTGTGTGGGTCAAGAAGTAGGTAATTGGCACAATTCCACTAAACTCACGCTGGATGAATGTTTCGCAACCATTTCACAAAACGCCTTTACTGGAACCTTAAGGAATTATTCTGATCCCTTTTTCCTATGTCTTAATCTTTATGTCGATGATAACCTGAGAACTATGGATAAAATAGCTGATAGTCTAATTACTTATCTGAAGAATTGGTTGTTAGATAGCAGTTATAGTTATCAGAATACTAATATTGCCCAAGTACCTCTTAAAAATCTTTTAAGTAAACTAGTAATCTTGTGTAACCAACGATGTCAAGAAAGTAAACTAGCAGAATATATTAATTATACTTGGGATCAGCCTTTTATGCGAAACTACAGTAGTGTTGAAATTGAAGATCTCCATGAACCAACAGAAGTAACGGATTATAATCGGAAAAATCTTACAAGGGTTTACCCAAGTTTTACGGATCGGGTCACCAAAAATTATAATCCCCGACCCTCTTGGATGTATGGTTGCCAATTTATCACTATGAATTACCAGAAAATGGACGATAATATGGTAATTTATCTTAAAAAATTTAAAAAATGTAGTTTTGTCCTGAAACCCTATAAGTTAAGGTTCCATCCTAAAACTTATAAAGAGCCGAAACCTCAAACGAAAAAGCTTAGCTTTGCCCCAGAACAAATTACCACTCCCTACTATAGTATTACTTATTAAATACTATATGAATATAATATGAATACTATATGAATATAATATGAATACTATATGAATATAATATGAATACTATATGAATATAATATGAATACTCTATATGAATTTAATATGAATACTATATGAATTTAATATGAATACTATATGAATTTAATATGAATACTATATAAATATTATATAAGACTAATTAACTACTGGTTAGCATTAATGAGTTATTTTGGAAGTCATCTACGTTTAACGACCTTTGGTGAATCACATTGCCCAGGTGTCGGAGGTATATTAGAGGGCTTCCCTTCTAATTTTAAACTTAATTTGGAAATGCTCCAAAAACAGGTAGACAGAAGAAGGGCAAAGGGGGCTATTTCTACTGCTCGTCAAGAAACAGACCTGGTTCAACTCTTATCGGGACTAGAAAATGAAACGACATTAGGAACCCCGATTGGGTTTTTAGTTAAAAATAGGGATATTCGTCCAGAAGATTACCATAACAGTCAAGGAAGTAACCTAGATTATATCCCAAGGCCTTCTCATGCTGATTATACTTATCTGAAAAAATATGGTATTCATGCCAGTAGTGGTGGAGGACGTTCTAGTGCTAGAGAAACCATTTCTCGTGTGATTGGTGGTGCGATTAGTGAGCAGTACTTGTTAAAGCAGCATGGTTGTTATATCGTCGCCTGGGTTAGTGAAATTGGACCTCTCAAACTAAATTCTAGTTTATTAACGGGTGATATTAATAGGTTAACTAGAGAAATAGTAGATCGGTCCCAAGTAAGATGTCCGTGTTTAACCACTTCTGCTAAGATGATAGACTTGATAGAACAGACTAAACAACAAGGAGATTCTCTTGGGGGCGTCATTGAGGCTAGAATATATCATCCCCCCATTGGACTTGGAGAACCTTGTTTTAATAAAATAGAGGCACAATTGGCACACGCGATGCTTTCTATTCCCGCTACTAAAGGATTTGAAATAGGTGAAGGTTTTAGATGTACTAGTCAAATGGGGTCTCAACATAATGACAGCTTTTACAGTGATCCTTTGGATGAGAGTTGTCTTAAAACCACAACCAACCACGCAGGTGGAACCTTGGGTGGGATTACTAATGGCGAGACCATTAATTTTCGGGTGGCCTTTAAGCCCCCGTCCACTATTTCTAAACCACAAGAAACTGTTAATCTTAAAGGTGAAAACGTCACCCTTTGTGCGGAAGGTCGCCACGATCCGTGTATCGTTCATCGGGCAGTACCAATAGTGGAAGCTATGGCAGCCCTAACTATTTTAGATTTCCTTTTAATTCAAAATGGCCGGTCTTAGATTTGGATAACCAGTTGGTTATGTTTCATTTGGAGACGAGTAATCTCTAAAAAGAGGTTTTCTTCATTATTTTTTTCAAGACTATAACGTCTAAACCAAGATTGAATGTAACTAGCAGCCTGTTTTTGACATAAATAACGGTGTCTAATCGTTTTACTCAGTAGAAAATAATGAATTTTCTCCTGAGTTCGGGTCTGATCTTGAAATAGCCAATTCCATAATTTTAAAAACATTACTTTTTATATCTTAATTTTAGATTTTAAAATAACTAGTAAGATAAAATGTCCCAAATAACACATCGTTTTAACAAAAATAACGGTCTCGCAAATAAAAATGTAGGGGATACACTTAGAAGCATACCATTAGAAATGTCACAACAGGTTGAAAATCAAGCATTTTTAAGTGATGAATGTCCAATTTGTCTAGAAGAAATTGGCAGTGATCGTTATGCCATTCTGGAAAGATGCCTGCATAAATACCACGAAAAATGTCTTAGGGAATGGTTTCAAATTTCTGGAGGTCAGAAATGTCCAGAATGTAATATGGTCAATCAAACTAGAATTGTTATTCAACCAAGTGAAATGACCATTGCTAAATTTAGATATCCACGAAAGATAAAAAAAGAAAAATACCAAAAGATACCTTCTCTATCCCCATTACCACCACCCACCAGATTAACTCATACCAATACCCCAAACACCAATGAAAGTAATAATATTAGGGAGATGAACGCTAGTTCTGATAATCCCGATAATCCCGATAAGGAATTATCCAATACCTGTTGGTGTGTCATAAGTTAACTAAATTTAATAGGGGTCAGACCATTATCATTTAGATATTGATTGGTTTTACTAAAGTGTTGACAACCAAACCAGCCACCACGATTTGCCGAGAGAGGACTGGGGTGATTGGCAGTTAATACTAAATGGTCTCGGTCATCTGGAATGAGTGCTTTTTTAGACTTAGCATAATTACCCCATAAGAGAAAGACTACTTTGTTAGTTTGACTAGCAAATTGCTTTATTAGATAATCAGTATATTTGGTCCAACATTTCAGGTGGGAACCTGCTAGACTTTGTTGAACGGTTAGGGCTGAATTAAGAAGAAGAACACCCTGTTGTGCCCAACTATCTAGACTATAATCAGATAAGGTATCTCCAATATCTGAAGTTAATTCCCGATTAATATTGGCGAGAGACGGAGGAGGTTTTTGGTTTTCTACTCCAAAACATAAACCAATGGCCTGTCCAGGTCCGTGATAACAGTCTTGGCCAATAATTACTACTCTGGTGTTTTCAATATCATGATAGTTAAACGCGCGAAAGGTCATCTCTGGAGTTGGGTAGATAGATAATCCAGTAAGTGGTTCGGTTTTTTCTTTTAATTGTGAGACTACCTCAGGGAGGTATTGGTTATCTAATAAATCCTTCCAATTGGTGGTTACTTGGTGTACTAGGGACAATAGGTCACGATCCATGTTAGTTTTAAGTTTTTAATGATACTCTAAAGTGATCAATATTTCAAATTTTATGAGCCCCATTTAATCTTAGGGCTACCATTATGAAGGGCATTAAGTAGTTGTTGTTTATCTTGGTTACTATATTGGCATTTTTCTACCATTAATCTAAGTTGGTCTTGAAAATTACTTGGTTGAGCCCCGTAGAGAGGGCGAACCATAGACTGATAATTATTAGAGATGCTAACAAGTGGCATTTTAGGGGTTTCCAGTTGGAAGCCAAGTAGACAATAGGTTTTCAGGGCCGGAACCAAATAGGGATTATCACATAACAGGGCTAATCGTATCCGTGGATAATCCTGGAAAAGGGGGTTATCGCAAATAAAATAGTCAATAATAGTTTTAATAAAATAGTAGCCACTTAAACTTGTTTGCTTAAGATCCTTACAAATATTAAATAATTCCAGGCATCCGGTTTTTTGGTTTTTAATAATACTGATCAAAAATAGACTATGATGGTTTATATCAGTTACCAAGATAGTTATTCCTTTACCCTGTGTAAAACTTACTAGACTTCTAGAGACATTTGGGATAAAATTACTAAAACAAGTTTGGTAGATTTGATCTAAGCTTAGATTGGTCTCCTGAGGGAGGGGTTTAGTAGTTAAAGATGGATGATTTAGATCATAAATATAATATGGCTTATCTTGATAATAAAATAATACTTTCGTCATTTTATCCTAAATATTATTTAGAATGAAAATATTATAAAGCTTACTTTAAATATTCTTTCAATAATAAATGATTAGGGAAGATTTTCTGTCAACTGATAATTCTGAAATCCTATTTCGAGTTATTAAAAAGCATATCAATGATCGTTCTGGGGAAGATATCTCTATTTATGATAGTTTTGATATCCCTAACCGACTAAGAGGTGTTATGATAAAGCTTTACGAAACTACAGATCTGACACTTTTGGATGGATCACGTGAAGAAAACTTAATAAATTTAAACAAAAAAGTGGTTAGAGCCTGTGTACCAGGTTTTCTCCACATGTTAAATGATGCTAAAAATAATCCGAGGGTCAAAATGAACCGGGTTGATGAAAGGCCATTAGATACTCAGAATAATTATAATAATAATAATAATATAAGTAATACAAAAACTAAAGATGTTAATAGTCAATTTGAACAGCTAAATCAGGTCAGAAATAATGAACTAGAAAAGAGAAAAACCAGTCCACTGGTAAATTTTACCGAAGAAATCAATGAGGAAAAATATGAAAATCCATCGGTGTTATTTGAAAAACTAGAACAAACTCGGAATATAGAAACTAAACAATTACTTAACCAGAAAAATCAAGAAACAAGTAGTCCTGATATTGGTTCCGATCCAGTTAGCGAACAAATTCCTAATAATATTCATCCGAGTACCATTAGTAATACTAACGTTAAAGAAATATCCGAAACGATAAGAGATGATACAAATAAGGTAACTAGTCCATCCGAGACTAATCTACCAGAAGAAGGTCTTAAAGAAGGTGGCAGAGAAGGTCTCAGAGAAGGTCTCCAAGAAGAATATCTAGACGGCCTTCAGAGTTTTGAAAACAAACAGAAGGTTTATGAAGATAGAGAAAAGGCTTTTCAAGACCGACTTAAACGTCTCCAAGCTGTTAGAGAAAATAATTTTAAAGATAAATTACAAACCAATGAGAACAGTGGGAACAGTGGGAACAGTGGGAACAGTCAAACCGAGCTTACTAGTAAATTATTAGACCACCAAAGTATTTACCAACAAAGAAATCAAACTGATACTGAAACCAATTCTAAACTGGATATTACTCAGATAGACCCCAAACAACTTTTCCAGGCCCCAAAAAATAATAGACCGGAGGCATCTAACCCAAATCATTTACCACTTAATTATCCGGGAGAGTTAGAAAATTTAAAAATAAGTGAAACTAGAATAGGAGAAACCCAATTAACCGAAGTAATAGAAACTAAAAAAATTAAGACCCAAGAAACCAATCATATTCTTATTGTTAATGCTTATGATCGTAAATGGTATGGAGATTGGATTAAAGACAATGATGGAAATGATATTTTAACTGATGTTAGTCAAAAAAATAGATATAGTTTTTCCATTAAATTTTCACCAGACGCAGGTGAAACCAATACCTCAAGTATTAAACGGAATTTTAAAAATGTTACTAACATTGAAATTATTGACGTTATCTTTTCCACCCATGATAATCCTACCTATATTGGAGATTTAGCTTCCACCCAATATGGCAAAGTAAAATCAAATTGTCATCAAAATGATCCAGACAATGCT
>WLWF01003022.1_pt1 | contig 11471 bp, 12 predicted proteins | sample 6718331 | NCBI WGS metagenome assembly WLWF01 (sample SAMN12718692, study PRJNA515312) | sponge metagenome | isolation source: marine sponge | host: Mycale hentscheli | place: New Zealand: South Island, Marlborough, Capsize Point | collected 2003-05-01
AAGCTGTGCATGATATTCATAGAGTGATATGCCATAAGAGCGATAGCCCATACATTGAGGATATAGATTTCAAGTTTGAGCTAAGTGACCCTATGCAGATAATATATGACAACTACCTTGAAAACGTAGATGCTACGGGGTTATTTATGCGTAGCACTAGGATACCAGTAATAAGGAATAGAAAGAAAGTGAAGTTTATTGCAAATGGGAAGATTGAAACTGAGACAACTTATACTCCTATCGAAGAAACCAACAAAGAATCTATAATGAGTAAGAAGAAAGATAGCCATATGATAGCGGAAGTTGAATCAGATAAGATTTTGGACTTTGACTATTGGTGGAAAAGGGCGGAAGATAATTACAATATTACAAACTCCTTAGAAAAAGAGGAAGGAATTTTGAGGCAGGAATATGAGAAAATACTAGCACATATTGATAAATTAGACTTGAAACCTCAGGAATTAGCACAGAGAATAGATGATTTGAAAGCAGCTTTGCGTAAAAAACTCTATTGTGATGTGAAATATATTAACTCTCCTGTAGCAAACGTTGAGGCTCCAAGATTCATGATGATAGACTTGACTAGCCCTACTACCGTGAACCTATCTACTGATGAAATGAATATAAGATACCCTATTGAAAGGCTGGTTGGTACCGTGACTTTTTCAGATAAGACTGTACAAGAACATGTGATGCAAGTAAATAAGTTGACTAGCGTAAAAAGGATAAGAAATTCTAATATGAGATCACTGGCTAACAGCTTCAATAGTTTTTTGAGTACACAGTTTTTGAATAGTGCAATCAGGAAGTTGAAATATTATAGCAAGTATCATGATAAATACTTTACTTTAGTGCCTCATCAAATACCCAAGAAATTAGAAAGTTGATCGTTAAGGTAATTGGTTTGTTGCTGCACTACCTGCTGTATATTTATTTCTTGTAATGTTGGTTGGACTGGTATATTTTCATTCTCTTTCATGCTAAAAGAATATAATATTTTTCTTAATATGGCTAGTAGGATTTATCAAAAATGTGTGATATGATAGAAAAAAAGATGTTGTGATGTACTCTAGGAACTACATGTTTTTCTCCCTTTTTGAAAGATCGTAATAGTGAAGGTACATTGAGATTCATTTCAGTGGACTACTCCTAAGGATGTCCATGGTACAACAGAGTTTTTTTTGAAGTAGGTAATGCTTTTGCTACTTACCTACTTTTTTTTAGTTAGTTCTTGATGATCAAAACACCCACAAATTAGTATAAGGATTTTTTGATGAAAAAGAAGGAATTTGGTTATATTCTTGTATTTTTCTCAAAGTTCTCCTCAAGTCTTTGAAATCCTCTAATTTCATGAGTGAAAATTTACAATCTTTTTCTACATCTATCAAAGCATCTCCTGTTGGCACAAATTCACCAGAGTTAGTATCGAAATGTCCTGGACGCTTGATTTTTGGAAAGTAGGCATTTTCAATGTAACAAGGAACTGATATTAAGCTCGAGTAGTAATCGACGATAATATCGTCCAATTCCTTTATGTATATTTGTACTAATTCAGGTTTATCAAAGTCATTGATACTAAAACCTTGACGCGGAAATAGCAACTCTGTCAAATTTGGTATGTCTTTTCTTGTGAACACCTCTGGCAAAGTTATTTTTCTTATTTCTACTTCTTTATTAAAAAAATTGTACATACAATCTAGAACAAACGAGTCTAACCATTCTCCTACAGATTTCTCTGAGTCTAACAATTCTCCTACAGATTTACCTATTATATCTTCTTTTAAAAATTGATAGTAGAAAACAACATCTTCTTTTTGTTCTATATAAGAATATTTCTTGTCCTCATTTATTTTTTTGTTGTACCTATTGATTTCTTTGTTGATTGGAACCCATTTTTCAATAACCCAGTCCACAAACAGAGGCAAAAAACCATTTGTATTGGTGACATCTATATAGCTACATAACTTGTACCATATAAACTTCAATTGTTCGTTGAGTCTTCTAAATGGCTCTATGCATTTTTCCGATTGAAATAATTCAATCTCAGGTTCCTTTTTTTTTTTTCTTATATAATTCATAATTTCCTCCTTTTTTTATTATGTATTTATTTTGATTTCATATAAGGCGTCTAAGTGATTTAGCAAATCTGATCTCATGGACTGTAGCAAATCTACCATAAACTCGTGATTACCCTCATTCTTTCTTAAATTATCTAGGTCTCTTTTCAAGGCAGTAAAGTATTGATTGTTCAAATTGTCTCTTTGTAGCCTTTTTTGATAACTTGACATGTATTCTTTTTTATCTTTCATTTTCTTTTTTAGTTACAATAACTTTATCTGACATCGCAAACCTCCTAATTTATCTAAGCTTTGTTCTTTGTTGAACATATATATATTATATCATATGAAAACAATAAGTAAAGAATACTTTAAACTTTTTTTAATAATATTTATAAAATTATTAACCAATTAGAAAAAAGTGTGTTATAATATATATAGATATAAAGAGGTAATGATATGGATGAAATTTTAGTAGCAGTTTTTTTGAATATTGTTTTTGTAGCTATTCTTGCTTTGTTACCTTCTAAAAAAGACGATGTCTACACAAAATGGAAAGAAAAAGAACTAGAAAAAGAAAGACAAGAAAGAGAAGCTCAAGTTAGACAACAACAATAGAGAAAAGTAGTAACCATCAGAGCAGCGGAAGCACGATAAATCGGCGGAAGCACGGACGAGCGGTGAAACTTTCTTTCTTTTCTGATTTTCTTTCTTTGAAGTTATATATATTGATAGTAACGTCAGCTTATAAATAAATTAAGGCGGATAAGTATATGTATTCTATAATTATTTACCTTAAATATAACCCTACTAAATTTTGGGTAGAGTTACCCTTAAACCCATAAAGTAAACAAACCATAGTTAAATGAAAGCACGTAAATAGTATTGCGAATGGTAAACCGAAAAGTAATGAGCAATACGTTAGTGAAGTGCTATATAGTGAAGCAAAATAATTCTTGTTAGTGAAGTTTGAGTCTTCAAAACTCAATACTGAACGCTAGAGAATTATGAAGCGTCTATTGAAAGCGATTAGTTAAAGAGATTAAGGGAGTGAGGCGTGAGGCCGAAACTTCCTTAAATGGTTTCTTTTTGAGGTTATATCATAATCAAGGAAAAGTCAAGGTAAAGAATGAGGGTGTGTAATGAGAGTTTGGGAGTTGGTTGTAAAAGTACGGTGGTGACTCGGCTTTGGGCGTTAGAAAGGTGAGATTCAATTTCTATCACTCATTTAAAAAAAAGGCTAGCACTTTGCTTAAAAACGAGGTGCTACCTAGGTTTTAACTTGTCAACCCCCTACTTTTTACGATACTTCATAACTACCTATTCTATATTCCTTAAAACTACCATAGTACCTAGGGTTTACAACTTATTATATTTTCCTTCATATCCTTTGTAGAAATTACGACTATACGATTTATTGTTAATGTCTTTTTTTGTATAAAAATGGACATGTATATATCCACTAAACACTAGACTACACCTGGTTTATAACTATATTACCTTAAAATACATGCTATTTACATTGAAATATAACTGTGATATAGTCTTTATTACCTTTTACAAACAAGCGGTGTAGCCTACAGTTTAGAGAAATAACCATGCTATAAATGGCATAGGGTTGTATTTTTTCAATGATATACTTAGTGATTCATTCAAAAATCTTACTACCTTTTCAAAAAAACTTTTTTGGATTTGCTTTGTGGTTTTGACGGGGTACCCCCCGCCAGCCCAACTACGGCGGTCCTATTGGCTTACTACACCGTATATTGAAATTTTTTGCCATGCGTTCACAACCTACTGTTTTCATGAAGTCCATCTTCACTACCAAAGAGATAGACAAACTACTTCATCATTCTTCTCCTCAAAAGGTGAAGGATCCTATCCTGAACAGGTTACACATCTACATCTACATAGCCATCCATACAGGTATGCGTATCTCTGAGATCCTAAATCTAACTATAGATGACTTCCTCCTCAATAACCCAACCGTAACCATAACCAACAAAGGTAAGACACGTATCGTACCTATCAAGATCATTGCTACCAAATGTAGGGAATACTACTACCACCAATACCACCAGTCTCCACATCCTTCCTCCTCCTCCTCCTCTTCCCGATACATATTTCAAGGTATTGTGATAAGAACTATCAATAGAAACCTACAACAACTATGCAAAGACCTAAAGATACAAAGACCAGGCTTGAAGATCAGCAGCCACAACTTTCGTCACTACTTTGCTAAGAGAGCAGTACAATCTGGTATGGAGAAATTAACCCTACAGAACATCCTAGGACATTCCAACCTCAATACCTTATCTGTATACTATAATGAAACACCACAAGAACTTGAAGCTGCTATGGCTAAAATGTTTTCTCCTTCTTCACAAAAAGGGGAGGAGGTCAAGAAAGTATCCCACAAGAAGAGAGGTAGTAAACCAGGTGTCAAACGTGGCAAATACAACAAACCTTTACGAGACCTCCTCCTCCTAAGCCGTGCTTTACAGGAGAAAGAAAAAGAGAACAAGGAACTACTACAACGTCTTTCTACCTTGACTAAATAGTATTAATTAATTTATTAATAATAGGGTAATTTACGTGGTCAGCCCATTTTATCAGGGGTTTAGATTCTCAAAATAAATCTTTCACCATAGATAATAACCCTGTCATCCTGTCTTCTTGTTCTTTTACCTTCTTCTTGTAGTCCGTCCTAACAATGTAAAATAAAAAGAAATGCATAGTCTCATAACACTTCTTCATATCATAAAAACTAAAATACACCTTCCGACCTTCCCCTTCCCCTTCCCCTTCATCTTTGTAGAGGAAATAAAAACTACCATCATTCTCATGTTTTTGTAGATAGTCTTTAAATACTGTATACATATGTTCGTAATCAAAAGCTCCAAAGACAGGGTGACTATCCGCTGTCAAGGCTTTCATCTCCAACCTCAAATCTTCATATGGCTGGATATACTTCAGGATACCATCCAACAAACTTGTAATATTGTTTTCTAATTTCTTTATTTCCTCAAATCTAATCTTGTTTTCCATTACCTTTCTCTAATTTTATTCCGAATGCTCTCATTGATATTGGTTTTTTACTAGATCTTATCCAATCCCTTAACCACACCAGTAGTATAGATTCTGCTATATGTATACGTCTTGACAACATATCAACGCGATCTATTACCTTATTCCTTTCTACCTCAGATAATACTTCAAGTTCTTCACTTACTTTTGCTCTTGCTTTTGTAATTATTTCACCTCTTTGTTCCAACATTACCTCAAAATCATCTAATTCTTCTTCACACATTTTTCACCTCTAATATTGTATTTCTTATGCATTACTACTATATATATTTTTTACTTATAGCGATTACAATCTGTCATTAACACCTTTCAAAAATATTAAACAACCATGCCCCACAACATCAAAATTGACGAATCACGTGATGCTTTACTGACAGACTTCGCTAAAAAAACTCTATCAGATCGGTACCTACATTTCCATCCTTCCACCTCTTCCCTCAATAATAATCAAAGGAAAGAAACCTATCAGGAATGCTTTGCGAGAGTAGCTGCCAAATACGGTGATGACCCTGAACACAGTCAAAGGCTCTACGACTATATATCTAAACTCTGGTTTGTACCTTCAACCCCTATCCTAGCTAATGGTGGCACTGACAGGGGTTTACCTATTGCCTGCTTCCTTAATGAAACCGATGATTCCCTGAGGGGCATAGTGGATATGGCAGTAGAAAATGTCTGGTTAGCTTCCAAGGGTGGAGGTATAGGTAGCTACTGGGGTAATATCCGTGGTATAGGTGAAGAAGTTAAAGGTCGTGGTAAAACTTCTGGTATTATCCCTTTCATCGTCATGCAGAATGCCCAAACCCTAGCTATATCTCAAGGATCGCTTAGACGTGGCTCCACCGCAGTATACCTACCAGTAGACCATCCAGAGATAGAAGAATTCCTAGACATCAGAAAGCCCATAGGAGGTGACCCTAACAGAAAGGCTCTAAATCTACACCATGCAGTGGTAATCACTGATAAGTTCATGATGGCTGTCAAGGACAACAAGGATTGGCACCTGAAAAGCCCAACTAAAAACAGTACTATCATTCATACCTTGAAAGCACGTGATCTATGGATCAAGATCTTGGCAACACGTGTGGAGAGCGGTGAACCCTACATACTATATATAGACAACTGTATCCGTAATATGCCTAAGAGTTATGAGCTAAATAGGTTGAAGCCCAAGATGTCTAACCTATGTGCGGAAATCACTTTAGCTACAGGTAAGGACTACAATAACAAGAAACGTACTGCTGTCTGTTGCTTATCTTCCTTGAATTTAGCGAAATATGAAGATTGGCTCAACAATAAGGACTTTATCCCAGATATCATGAGGTTCCTAGACAATGTTCTACAAGACTTCATTGACAATGCACCTCAAGAAGACTTCAAGAACGCTATATATAGTGCCATGCAGGAGAGAAGTGTTGGTTTGGGTGCTATGGGCTTTCATACTCTCTTGCAACAAAAAGGTCTAAGTATAGAATCATTAGAGGCAAACAAACTGAACAAAGAAATATTTGGTTTGATACGCCACCATGCAGATCTCACTTCCGCTATTTTGAGCAAAGAAAGGGGTGCATGTCCAGATGCCCAAAGAGCAGGAGGCCTAGAGGAAAGATTCACACATAAACTAGCTATTGCTCCAACAGCCAGTATATCCATCATAGCAGGTAATATATCCCCAAGTATTGACCCTCAGGCTGCTAATATCTTCACACAAAGAACACTTTCTGGTACCTTCACCATTAGGAATAAACCCCTAGAAGATCTCTTGGAGACCAAGTACAACAAGAATACTGAAGAGGTATGGCAGGAAATAATAAACAATGAGGGATCCGTACAGACCCTATCCTTCATGTCTAAGGAAGACAAAGAAGTATTCAAAACTGCTAGTGAGATAGACCAAAATGTCCTAGTAGGCTTAGCAGCAGACAGACAAAAGCACATCTGCCAATCACAATCCTTAAATATTTTCATACCTCCAGATATTTCCAAGAAGGACTTGCATAATATTCACTTCAATGCATGGAATAGAGGTATCAAATCATTATATTATACAAGGACAAAGTCTGTGCAAAGAACTGACAATATTGGTGTGGCAGCAGATAATAAAGTAAAGTGTGATGGTGATGTTTGTGAGGTATGTCAATGATGTTCAAAGATACATTCAATTTTTTAACTTTGATGTTACTAATTACGATAATATTCCTGTCAAATCATCTGGAAAGAACCTATAAAATAAAATTAGAAAGAATAAAGAAAATAGAGAGAGATGTGAAAACCATTCAAGAAGATTTGATTATTCTTCTGCACAACCAAAGTTTCGATCAAGAGAGGTAACCAACATGAAAATAAAAAAATTACTTAGAAGAATATTTATACATCTTTTCTGCCTTAGAACTTCAAAGAAAGGTATAGTATTACCTTTATACCTCCACAATACCGAAGCCTCCTCCTCCTCCTCCCCTCCAAGTCACACACTGTGTATCAATGATGCGAAAGTATCTAGACATGACCCTACCCTGATTTTCCTATCTAAGAAGACCAAGCTCATGGTCGTGCGTAGCGTAGAAAAGTATTTAGAAAAAGATATATGAGGGAAGGGGGGTAGAATGAATGATGTAATTTACTTTCCTTATAAACTAGACGGTACAACTTCTATCAGGAGACGCAGAAGGGACAAATCTTTCTTCTATCCTGCCTCAGGTATAGTGGGGGAAAATGGAGGAGAGACTATGCATATCACTAAGTTAGCGGAAGTATATCCATATTCTCCTATCCTCTCAGTAATTCAAGTAGATACATATACCAATGCCAATACTAAGACCAATACAAAAACCCAAAACAAACATCCTACTACCTCTCTTTCCGCCTCAACAACAACAATAATAACCACAGAAGAAACTGAAACCACCACACCACCAGCCACCACAAAGGAGTTTTGTGCATCCACAGTACTAAACAAACTTCCAAAACTAACTAAAGATACATTTGAAAAATACTTCTACGACGTACGTGGTATAGATCCCAACCTGTTTCATATTATTCCTTCTACCTTGAAAGAATTAAGGATTGGTAAAAACATAGAGATCTACATTCCCTTCGACAACATGAAGGGCTTCCAAGTTTTGATTCTAGATAAAGTTACTTATCAGAAGAAGATGGTCAGAACCAAAGTAGAGGAATACGGCACACTAAAGTCTTTCACCTTAGATAATATTCCAAATAGCAAAAATAAGGAAAATATCCTGTACCTAGAAGGTATAGAAGATTGTTTTGCTTGCTTAGATGTATTTCATTCTCCAGAGGTCCTACACAGTATCTACAGGCACTGTTGTTTTGATAGATTAGGAATAGGGAAAATCATCTGTACTTTTGGTAAGCACAACTTGCCAGAGCCGGATTGCCCGTATAAAGGAGACTTTCAGAAGTTGATATTGAAAGATAATGACAAGAAAGACAACAATGACTGTAAAATACCCATGAACTATATCACCGTTCCATTAGAATTCAAAGATATCAATGATTTTTTACTTTTTGAAAGATTTTGCTGAGAGACAAAGAATATTAAACAAAAATTAACTATTCTTACCTTAAATTTACTTATTGTTGATGAAGAGGTGAAAAAAATTATGAAATTTTATTTTGAATTTAGAGAAAAGCAGTTATACTTTAATTTTGAAAACAAAAGAATAACTACTAATCCACTCAGATACTAAAATATTACTAAACCACTAAAATACTAAAATATCTATATGAATAAACACACATCACGAATATTTATCTATATGAATAATAGAACAGAAAATCTTCCAAGTCAAACACTAACTACCTCAAATGAGGAAAAAAACACGACTTACAAGACTCTATCGAACCTTATCAATTTCTATTTAGCAAAAAACAACAATGAGTTTGCTATTTTGCCAGACTTGAGTCCCTTCACCAACGCCCAAAGGAACAGAGCTTTCAAAGAATTGAAAAAACTTAACCCTTCCTTAACTAGAGTTCTGTTTCAAACTAGAGAAAACAGAAAGCACAAGAAAGGTAACAAGAAGAATGGCTGGCTGCTGGTCAACAAACTAGATCAAACTACGCTGAAGGCTCTCTGTGAAGATCGTATACATATATTCACCCAACAGGGAGAAGAGTACATCCAGATCCAGATGGACAACCTAAGGTATGACGACAAAAAGAGATACTTCTACAACCAACTCTTCACTACCTTACAGAAGTCCGACTTAGAACCCTTACAACCCCTTAAAATATACGCAGAACACACAACCATAGCGAAGAAGGCAAAACAGCAGGCAAGAGATATATTTCTTCGTACTATGAGGTTTTTCAAAGGTATCAAGAAGAAGAACACTGTTGGCTATATTTTAGGAGAGGATAACTTTGATACACCAAAGGTCTATAGAGATGGCAAGGTTGTTGAAATCTCTAAAAGAGAGCTATACGAAAAACCTAAGTTATCAACTGATTTAGAAAAAAATATTAGGGGTAATTATAGGAATGATAAAGATGTGTTTATATATAAATATATAACCACCAATAGCTGTGATAATTTTATGAACAAGTTGAAAAACAACACGAAATTGTTATTTTTAATCCAGAGTAGCAAGAAGAAAATCAAAAAAGGGCAGTTATTGATAAATGAAATCCCATCTATTTTGTGGAATTTCATCTATAAAGAGGTACTTATTGACAATAGCTCGCTTAAATTCCTAGAAGAGATAAGGCAGATAACGAAAAACTCTGGAGTGTCAATAGTATTTCTTTTGAAAGATCAACTAATGCATCTCTTTAGTACCTTTGCTCAGGAATACATTGAAAGAAAAAAAGTGAAATATAAAAGATACATGTATCACATGACGCTCAAAAAAATAAAGAGTCCAAGTTTGAAAAAATATTTTTATAATTTGCATCGCAAGAGCTTGAACTTGCCAGAAAGAAGTGCTAACTATTTTAAAAAAATAAATAAATATTTAAAGAATGGAATACAATATCGATACTCTTAACATTAAGGTTAAAAAAGGAGAAAAGAGAGAAGAAAAAGATGGTTTAGATCTAAATTGCCTTGCCATTCACCACCAAGAATACGTGAAGAAAAGAAGGTATTTGAAAAAAACCTACAATTGGATATGTAAACTACTAGATATAGAACCTATCAACTTCATTGCCTTAGCTCAAACCACTATTATTTTTGATATCTTCCTCAGTGATTTTGAACGCAGATACTTTTCTACCATTGGCAATTCCGAAAAATTTAAAAAAATAGTCCGGACATTTACAAGTAAAAACTATGAAAAAAATGTCTTTTTCATACCTGCAGAGTTAATTGAACTTTTTTGTTCCTGCGACAACAGTCTAGAGGAATTTTTATATACATTATTTCAAAAGACCCCGCAAAATAATGAAGAAAAAGCTAAAAGACAACAATATTTTCATGCTATGTGGTGCTACTTCTATCCAATCGCCTTAAATGGATATAGCCAAAGGCAAAGTGCTAAATATGAAGAAAGAGGAGAATATTTAACAGCTGAAAAATTGAGCAAAGAGGATACTTATAAAAAACCAGACTATTTTAGAATTATGTATCGTAAAAAAGTAAGGTATGATACTAAGAACAATATTGACCAATATAATGCCCCAAGCTCTAATGTTTTTTCCTTAGGGGATGTTTTAGATGACTTGGAAGAACCTAAAGAAAAATGCTAAGTGATCATCTAACTTTCACAAAAGTTCTTATATACAATAGTGACCATGATAATATATGTTTAAAATCAGATAAAATAAAAAACGGCTCAGAAATATTCTTTGCAACAGATTCTATTTTCAAAAAATTTTACAAACCTACTTGGGATAAGGCATTGATTATTCATATTTATGAGGAGTTGTATTTTATAGAGGGTGTTTTAAAATATAGAAATAGTATTTATTCACTTATTGAAGAGCATCCTGAATACTTAATATATAAGGTTTTTTACAATTATCATTATTATTATTCCTCCTCTTGTGCAAAAAATAACACCGAACAGGACTACAAAAGCACATTTTCTAATATTAGAGAAAAATACAGAAACCACATGTTTTTCACCATCCCTCAAATTTCAAATTGGATCAAAGACAACTTGACAATAGAGGGTTTAGCATCATTGATGGCAAAGTACTACCATATCTATTGCATAGAGATTTTGTTCGTTGGTAATAAACTAAACTTCCAATCCTTCATCGACAAGTACTTGGCGGAATATGCAAAATAGTGAAAAACCCCCCCTAAAAACTATAATAAATATACCCTATTTTAATAGTATTTTTTTTCTCAATTCTTTTTTG
>WLWF01003023.1_pt1 | contig 11470 bp, 19 predicted proteins | sample 6718331 | NCBI WGS metagenome assembly WLWF01 (sample SAMN12718692, study PRJNA515312) | sponge metagenome | isolation source: marine sponge | host: Mycale hentscheli | place: New Zealand: South Island, Marlborough, Capsize Point | collected 2003-05-01
GTATGTATCCTGTAGATGATCCGCAAGCGTTACGTAATCCTAGGCCAGATAATAGCTATGAACAGTCAAGAGATATACAATGGGGTTGGAACCCAGTAGGTTTAGATAACCCATTAGAGTTAAGTGGACTCGAAGATGATTTAGAAGGTGGTGGACAAGTAGGAACGGTAACAATCACAACTAGTTAAGGAATTGATATGAAAGAAACAGGAAAATTCAAACAGCCCCAACCAGTGCCTGTACCAAATGTAGACGGGTACCCAAACAATGTAGCAAACACCCAGACACAAAAAACTCGTGGTACTGGTGCGGCTACTAAAGGAACTGGTCATAGCAAAAAGATGGGTTAAATGAATTACAATACTTTATTTAAAACGATCCAAGGTTACGTTGAAAATACGTTTCCGAGTACATCTGTAGATGATCCTACTAACTTAGGTACATTAACCTCTTTTACAACTAAAGAGCAGATTGATACGTTTATACGCCAAGCTGAGCAACGGGTTTTTAACGTCGTTCAACTGCCTGATTTACGTAAGAACGTGACAGGTAATCTGACTACAGACAATAAGTATTTAGGTATACCATCAGATTGGTTATCTACATTTTCGTTAGCAGTTATTAATGCTGATAATAGTCAAACGTTTCTTTTAAACAAAGACGTTAATTTTATTCGGGAATCGTTTCCAGACCCAACAGCAACAGGTGTTCCGACGCATTATGCTATTTTTGATGACACCTCTTTTATTCTTGGGCCTACACCAAACAGTAACTATGCGATGGAGTTGCATTACTTTTATTACCCACAGTCTATTGTAGACGCGGGGACATCTTATTTAGGAGATGATTTTGATTCTGTACTTCTGTATGGATCTTTGATGGAAGCTGCTACGTTTATGAAGGCAGAACCAGACGAGATTGTTAATTACCAGAAACGCTATGATGAAGCACTAGGATTAATTAAGATGCTTGGTGATGCTAAGAATCGTCAAGATATGTATAGAACCCCACAAGTAAGGTATCCAGTTAAATAATATGCAAACCGAAGAACTTTCTTTTTTATTAGGTGGAGATGGTATAACAGTAGCTACTACAAGTGGTCGAGGGTTTACACCTGAAGAAATAGCAGAACGGGCACTAGACAAAATTATTTCGGTGGGATCACAATCTCATCCGGCTATTAGAGATCAAGCAGAAGCATTTAGAGCACAAATTAAACAAGTTCTAATTTTTTATTTAAACGAGGCTGTAAGGTCTCACAACGTAACTCTGGCTAACAAGCTCACCAACGCGGGTTATTCAGAACTTATATCAATCTTAGATTCATAAGGAGCCAATCATGGCAATTTCACAAGCAATGTGTACTTCTTTTAAAGCTGAACTTATGTTGGCTGTACACGATTTTCGTAACTCAACTGGGGATACATTTAAGTTAGCGCTTTATTCCTCTTCAGCTACAATCAACGCAAACACTACAGCATACTCTGCTACTAACGAAGTTACAGGTACTAACTACACCGCTGGTGGTGCAAACCTCACTAATACAGGTGTGGCTAAAACAGAAACTAGTGTAACTGCTGGTACTGGCTTTACAGACTTTAGTGACCTTACATTTTCCAATGTAACAGTTACCGCTCGTGGTGCTCTTATCTACAACAACACCCCGTCAGCTAATGGTATTTCTGGTGCGGTTCCAAATGCAGCAGTAGCAGTTCTGGACTTTGGTGGTGATAAGACTTCAACAGCTGGAGACTTTACAGTTATTTTCCCAACTAATGACGCGACAAACGCAATTATTAGAATCGCTTAAATAATATGTCCGTAATTGCTTGGAACGAGTCTACTTGGAATAACGACAATGGATGGGGAGGTAATTTAGTTGCCTCTGTATCTGTTACCGGAGTAGCCGCAACTTCAAGCGTTGGAAATGCGAACAAGCAGGAAAGTATAGATGTAAACCTAACGGGTGTAACGGCAACTGCTTCAACAGATAATGTAGCGCTCGATGCAGATTCAAATCACGGAGTTACAGGTGTTTCAGGTCTTGGCGTAGCAGGTGATTTAACTGTACAAGCAAAAGGCAGTGCTACATTAACTGCGGTACCTGCAACAGCTACTTTAGGCACGGCAACAGCTAGTATACCTAAGTCTGTTACGGTTACTGGGTTAGGAGCTACATCTGCTCTTGGAGAAGACGCGGTATTACTACCTACTACATGGGGGTACAATACGTGGAACGACTCCGATCAAGGTTGGGGCGGTTTCCTATTTGTTGAGGTTTCTGTAACAGGGTTGCAAGCCACTACCGCTAAAGGTACACCTATTTATACAGGTGATGCGAATCTAACCTTAGTAGGAACACCACTTACAGCGTCTTTAAGTACCGGAGTAGAAGTTGAGGCGGGTGCAGATCACCCAGTTAATGGAGTTTCAGCGGTTTCTTCAGTTGGTAGCGTTACAGCTGAGGCAGGTGCTAGTGGGCAACCCGCAGGTTTACAAGCTACCGCTAGCACGGGTACATTAGACACTAGGACTACTAACTTTGTAACTCTAACAGGCGTTTCGGCATCAAATGTGCTAGGAACAACTACAGTACGTATAGACAGTTCTGTTACAATCACAGGACTTTCAGCAACAGTTTCCACAACCACTTCACTTGTGTGGGGTGACATAGACGATAATCAAACACCTAATTGGTTGCCTATAGCGGCCTAGGAGTAAAAAATGGCATCAACATATTCATCAAATCTTAAGTTACAGCTGATGGGAACTGGTGACAACGCCGGAGCTTGGGGTAATGTAACTAACGTAAACTTAGGCACCGCGCTTGAAGAATCCATAGTTGGTTCAGCGGATGTGTCTTTTTCCAGTGGCGATGTAACGCTCAGCTTAACAGACGACAACGCTACACAACCAGCACGTAATCTACGACTAAATCTAACAGGTACATCGGGTGGTGCTAGAGTGCTAAACGTACCTGCCATAGAAAAACTGTACATAGTTAACAATGGTTTAGCTGACGCTTGTACTGTTAAAGTATCTGGTCAGACAGGTGTAGCAGTACCCGCTGGCAAAACAATGTTCTTGTATAACAATAGTACAGACGTTGTTAATGCTATGACCCATTTAGCTTCGCTGACGTTGACTACAGATCTCGCTGTTGCTGACGGGGGTACCGGATCGAGCACTGCTAGTGCTGCTAGAACAGCATTGGGTGTTGCTATTGGTTCTGATGTACAGGCGTTCAATACTAACTTAACAGCGATTAACCAAGCACTTACTACAACAAGTGATGTACAGTTTGATTCTTTTGGAGTGGGTACAGCAGCATCAGGTACAACTGGTGAGATACGAGCAACTAACGATGTGACTGCTTTTTACTCATCAGACCAAAGGCTAAAAGAAAACATCACTAATATTGATAATGCAGTCGATATAGTAAAACAACTCAACGGGGTTCGATACGATTGGACAGAGGCTTACATTGAGTCTAAGGGTGGTGAAGACGGTACATTTGTACGTAAACAAGATATTGGTGTTATTGCGCAAGAAGTAGAAAAAGTATTTCCAGAAATTGTTGCTGAGAACTCTGGAGGGTACAAAGCCGTCAAATACGAAAGACTTGTAGCGGTACTAATCGAAGCAGTCAAAGAACTTTCCGATGAAGTTGCGAGGCTTAAAGAGGGTAAATAAATGGCAATTCCTGGTTCTGGCCCACTAAAAATATCTGAGATCGCTACCGAGTTTGGTGATACAACACCTAATTCTATGAGTGAATACTACCGAGGAGGTAGTTTAGTTCCTGACGCTCCAGCAAATACAAGTATACCTACGTCAGGTGCTATAGGAATAGGAGACTTTTACGGAGCAACTAATCGCGTTGCTGTACCACTTACCATATCCGCTAATACGCAGAATTACAATGTTTACACTCAAGCAAGTGCAAGTCCTCTTTATACCGCAGGCATATCAGATGTAACATTAACCATTAACCCTGGAGTCGTTGTTGGTTCTTCGTCTACAGGCACCTACGCACTTAATGTACCTAACGGATTTAACGCTGGAGATACGGTAACTATTGTTAATAACGGAACGGTTATTGGTCGAGGTGGTGACGGTGGTGGCGGTGGTGCCAGTTTTACTGGCTCTGGTAGTAGCGGTGCCGGCGGTGGAAATGCAGTATATGTAAACCGCGCACTTATACTTACTAACAACGGCACTTTAGCTGGTGGCGGTGGCGGCGGTGGCGGTGGCGGTGCTAAAAATAATAGTAGTTTTACACCGAAAGGAGCTTCAAGCCCTTCTGCTTCTGGTGGTGGAGGCGGTGGTGGTGGCGCAGGTAACACTGGTGGTTCTGGTGGTGGCGGTGGCTACTCTCCATCTGGTGCTGGTAGTCCAGGTGGTGGAGGTAGTACAACTAGTGGTGGCGGTGGTGGTGGTGGTGACCCTGGATCTCCAAGCCCTGGTGGCCCAGGTGGTTCTGGTGGTGGTCAGGGAGCTAACGGTGGCAGTGGCACATCTCGCAGCCCAGGTGGTTCTGGGGGTGGCGGTGGTGGACGCGGGTCGTACCTTGTTGGTAATCCAAACGTCACATACCCTGCTACAGGCACACGTTTAGGTTCAGTTTCTTAAAAGAGGATATTATGAATACAATCACAATCAAAATAGTTGCTTGGGAAGCTGACGGGCAATCACTTATATGTAAATACGCATCAGACGAAACAGCTTCTAGCAATCCTGATGACTATAATTCTGTCGCTTTTCAACCTGCGTTAATGTGGCCTCACGCTACTACAGCAGATGCAGTCTTAGAAGAAGCCGCGAGAGCAGGCGTATCTATTTGCGAAGAAATAAAAACGTACGAAGACTTAGCAAATAACCCTACACAACTTGCTGTATATAGTGGGTTGTCTGGCACAGAACAAACATTTAATGTTTCCGACATTACACCTACCCCATCTACAGAAGGCGACCAAGTAGATCCTGACACAGTAGAGGTATGATATGGCGATTGTAAAAACACCATTTAGAACGTTTGGCTACATAACTATGAGAACTACTTATGATGCTGAACATGTAGTAGACCCATGCCCAGAAAATAGATTATGGACTAATTTATTTACCAAAGGTGGATTTAGAAATTGTGTTACTGATGCAGCTAGTACACCGCCAAACCACTCTACAGAGGATACTAACCCTGGTAGCTGGTATACACCAGAAGACTTCCAAGAATTTTATGGTAATTTAACTTTCGATGCTTTAGCGGGGACAGAACTTTGGTGTTTATGCGGAGAAAACAATAATGACTGGATGCCTTATGTTGATAAATGGGTTTTAGCATCTGGGGAAACAACCACACTACCTGTTAATACTAAGTTGTTTTTTTGTACAGGAAGTATTACTGTAGATGGTACTACACATACAGACCCAGTTCAGATACACGCAAAGACTACTACTATTAATGTAACTGCAAATGAGGATTCGTACGGCATATTATTTTTATGAGTTTATATTTTTATAAGCTAAATAGAAAAGCTCCAGAGCTACCAGAAGAAGAAAGAAATTTAATATCGGAGCATGGTAGGCTTTTAAAATCAAAGTTTTATAACTTAAAGCGTTTTAAATTCAATAAAGGTGAACTAGATAAATACTTAAATATAGTCCCAGAATTAAAATCGTATTATCTTGATGCCGCAGTAACTGATATACGTTTGTTGCTACCCCACATACACACAGGTGATCCTCACACAATTATAAATTTTTACTCTGAAACCGCAGGGGAAAAAACTACGTTCTGGGCTGGGGATATACAAAAAGATGACAGGTATGTGCAAGACGACGGAAATGGTTACTGGAATGTAAATCATAATCTTGTAAAGCCTGTGAGTAGTTATATAGCACAAAAAGGTGATGTTTGGCTTTTAAACCCCTTAACCCCTCATTCTGTTTTACCAGATATTGGCCCTGAAAAAGAAATTGTTACCCGTATGATTAACGGGCTTGATAAACAAATTATGCGTCACGCCATAAAAAATAAAAGAAAGTTAGTGCAGTTATTTTTTAAACTACCGCCGGAGGAGGCTATAGAAAAATTAAATGGAAAACTTTAAGCACATCACCAATGCGCTACACAAAGAAACTTGTGAGTCTTTAACAGAATGGCTACATAAATGTACTACAGATAAAAAAGCGGTACAAGATCCTCAGTGCCCTAAAAGTTGGTCTATGGGGCATCAACCTATTACCGATAGGATACTCGAAGAATTTTTACCTAGGATGGAAGAAGAAACAGGTAAAAAATTGTTTCCTACATATGCTTACGCTCGTTTATATCAAAAAGGTGAAGTTCTAAAATGCCATACCGATAGACCTGCTTGCGAATATAGCGCAACAATTACACTAGGTCATGATGGAGAAGTATGGCCTTTTTGGGCGGCAGATTCTGGAGAGGATACAGATCAAGGAATAGTTGGTGAAGATGACAAAATATATCGTATAAAAAACTCAAAAAAACTAACAATAGAAATTGGTGATGCGGTTATTTATAAAGGCTGCAAAACACCACACTGGAGAGCAGAACTACAAAGTAAATGGCAAACACAAATATTTTTGCATTACGTAGAGCAAGATGGCCCTAATGCTGAATGGAAATACGATCAAAGACCCGCGCTAGCACATCACGAACAACTAAAAGATTCTGGAGAAGTACTTTATTGGTACGTGCCTAATGCTATAGCTGATGTTTCTTGTGAGCAAATGATGCAGAAGTTTGAAGCTGCAGATTCACATAAAGCATTTGTTGGTAGTGCAGATGGCGGTGTAGTTGACTTAGCTATACGAGACGTTAATAAAATACCTATTACTCATGAACTAGGTATTGGTGCGACCCTTTCTGGTATGGGTATGAATATTAATCAACGTGCTTGGAAGTTTGATATAACCCACAGTAATCAAGCGGAGTATCTAAAATACGACGCAAATGGGCATTACAAGACTCATGTGGACACTGTTTGTTGCCCTGGAGCTAACGAAACTAGAAAGCTAACAGTGCTTGCGTTTTTAAATAATGATTTTGAAGGCGGTAAGTTATATCTGGAAAACGGGCATGAAAGGATATACCCACCTCAAGAAAAAGGCACGGTGCTTGTGTTCCCTAGTTTTATGAATCATGGAGTTGAGCCAGTAACTAATGGTATTCGTAGAAGTATTGTCACTTGGTTAGTTGGCCCTTGGTTTAAATGATTATTATTGACGACTTATTACCTAAACAACATAGACTAAAAGTTGTAACTCAACTAACAGAGCGACTACCTATAACATGGCGCAAATGGGGGGATAAAACGTCTAACCCCGTAGAAGACTTTTGCGTTTATGTTTGGAAACAAGTTTTTCCAAAGTATGTAGTTATGAACTCAGAGGGCTGGGAGTATTGGGAGCAACGTTTTGGGCCTAAAGAAACACAAGATTATATTGGGTTTCATACAGATAATGACCTCGACAGGTGGGTAGACCCAGAGGAAGAACAAAGGCTTGTTGATTCTGGGGAAGTTAAAACAGCTGATTACGGGTTTATATACTATGCGCACACAGAACCTTGTGTTGGGGGCTACCTAGAAATAAAAAGAGATGATGGAGAACTCGAACGTATACAACCCGTACCAAACAGATTAATCTTATTTACACCTAATGCGCAACATAGAGTTACTAACGTAGTCAAAGGATATAGAAGATCTATAGTTTCTAACTTATGGAAGCAAACACCGAGTAAATATAAATGATTGATAATACGTCGCACATTAAATTAGTAACCTCACAAGTCATAATGCATACGGTATGCTATACAGGTTTGTATATGTTGTGGAATCCGCAGTGGCTTTGGCTTTCTTTAGTTGGAATTGTGTTAATAGCGGGTTACGGTATAGGATTATATTGTCATAGGTACCTATCGCATAGCTCTTTTAACGTGCATCGAGGTACTAAAATAATACTAAATTTCTTAGGAATCATGGGCTTACAAGGCTCTCCAATGATATGGGCGGCTAATCATGCAAACCATCATAGGTATTCGGACAAAGGAAAAGATCCCCATCCTGCATACGAATGGTTTAAGACTTGGTTTTGGGTAAGTGTAGGTAAGCGTTTGATGATAGACCCAAGAACTATAAAAAGGCTGTCTAAAGACCCTATGCACCCACTAACAACTAGATACTATTTTAAGATATACTGGTCAACTATTATACTAAGTGCAATAATAGACCCAAGAATAACGGTTTACTTTTTTGCTGTGCCTGTGGTATACGCTTTTCATATATCAGCGTTTACCAATATAGTTTTGCATAAATGGGGGTATCGGAATTTTGATACGAACGATGATTCTACGAACTTACCACTACCGTTTTTAATGGAAAGTCCTTACCACAACAATCATCATAATGATCCTTCAAACTATAATCAAGCAGTAAAATGGTATGAGTTTGATATGTATAAGTATTTAATAGACATAATTAAAGTTAAAGGTAAACAAAATGGCTAGTACATTTAGTGCTTTAAAAATCCAGTTAATGACTACTGGAGAGAACCTTAATACTTGGGGGGTAGTAACTAATACTAACCTAGGTACTGCATTAGAAGAAGCTATCGCTGGTAGCGCTGATGTTTCGTTCTCAAGTGGTGATGTTACTCTTACGCTGTCTGATAGCAATGCTACACAAGCTGCTCGAAATATGAGGTTAAACCTTACGGGTACATCAGGCGGTGCGAGAAACCTAATTGTCCCAGCTATCGAAAAAATGTACGTTGTAAACAATGGGTTAGCGGATGCTTGTACTGTAAAAGTCTCAGGGCAAACGGGTATAGCAGTTCCGGCGGGTAAGACTATGTTGTTATTTAATAATGGGACAGATGTCCTCGATGCGGTCACGCACTTGTCTTCCTTAACTCTCGCAACTGATCTTGCTGTCGCTGATGGAGGTACAGGAGCTTCTTCAGCCTCCGCTGCTCGAACAAATTTAGGGCTTGTAATTAATACAGATGTTCAATCTTTTAGTGCAGTTACTGCTGCAATTAGCGCCCTTCCGACTAATGACGGTAATTTTATCGTAGGTAACGGTTCTACTTTTGTTGCAGAAGCTGATGCTACTGCTAGAACTTCATTAGGTTTAGGCACTATAGCTACTCAAGCGGCAAATAGTGTAGCAATTACTGGTGGTACTATGTCAGGTGTAACAGTTAATACATTTGTTGTTGGAAGTAACGCTGTAGGAACTCGAACTTTGTCTTCGTCTGATGCGTCAGGCGGTTCTGATGGTGATATCCACTATAAATTCTAAGGGTTGGTATGTCTGTATCAATAAACAATAGTGGTACTTTTGTAGACGCCCAACAAATATTTGTTAATGATGCGGGGACTTGGAGAACCATAAAAAAAGTACAAGTTAATGACAACGGTACGTGGCGTACGGTATTTCCTGAGAGTTTAAATTTTTCTTCCGCGACTATTGGTGTTCAAACAGTGACTATCCCTGGTGGGGTATTTGAAGTATCTGTAAGTGTGTACGCTGCTGGTGGAGGTGGTGGATCAGCTGTCCATACAGGAGACTTGCACGGTGGTGGCGGTGGTGGCTCTGGAGGTTTTATAGCAACTCAAACTGTATCAGTTACCCCAGGAGAAGACCTTACGGTTACTGTAGGTACTGGTGGCGCTGGTGGCTTTTATCCAGGGTTCCAAGCGGGTGGTAATAATGGCGCTAGTGGAGGTACAACTAGTGTAGTAGCTGCTTCTGCTACTGTATCTGCAACTGGTGGCGGGGGTGGTAAGGCAGGTACTCCTGGTGCTGGGGGTGCAGGTGGATCTCCAGACGGTGTTAATGGTGCTACAGGTCAATCAGCTTCTCAAGGAGGTAACGGAGGTGCCGGAGGTCAAAACGGTACAGGCAATGGTAATGGTGGTAACGCTAACCGAGAAGCTAGTGGTAGTTCAGGTGCAAATGGATTCGTAACTATAGTGAGTATAGCCCCATGAAAACTTTATATGAAGCAGAAACTGTAGACGGAACAATCGTTTGCAAACATGAAGTAGAAGTAATATGCGCCCATTGTGGTGATCCTGTAAGTGAGCATGAAGAAAGCACAGGCACATGTAGTAACTGTGGGGAGCCTTGGCAACCTCGACAATCTACATCAATATGGGCTACATCAGTACCTCAAGCAGGAGCTAAGACTTTAGGAGAATAATATGCGTAAAATTAAAGAGGCTTGTATTTGGGTTTGGACTAAAATTAAACAAGCAACAGTATGGGTAGTATCTAAGTTTATTGATGTATGTAAGTGTGAAAAATAAGGAGGCACTATGGCTCTACTTAACGCACTCATTGGCCCTGTAACAGGGCTTTTAGACAAGTTTGTTGAAGATAAAGATCAGAAAGCAGCGCTAGCACATGAGATTTCAACGATGGCAGATAGGCACGCGCAAGAACTTGCCCTTGCACAAGTTGAAGTCAATAAAGCGGAAGCAGCTAGTGGCTCTGTCTGGAAAGGCGGTTGGAGACCTTTTGTGGGTTGGGTTTGCGGCACTGCCTTTGCTTATCATTTTGTCATTCAGCCTCTGGCTATTTTTATCGTTGCTGCCTACGGCATGGAGATCCCTGCTTTACCTGAGTTCGACATGGGTCAATTAATGACTGTGTTGATGGGTATGCTAGGACTGGGTGGACTTCGTAGTTTTGAGAAATATAAACATGTGGCTAAATAATGGCACGACTTAAGCTAGACGCACCTATTAGAACCAAGATAAAAAAGAAAACATCCATAGGGAGTTCGGTCAATTCTAGACCTCGCAGTAAATGCGATAAACGGAGTTTTAAAAAATATCGAGGGCAAGGAAGATGACTAGCTTTATGGATTTTTGGCCTGTTATATCAGGGTTTATCGCTGTCGCCGCTATAGCGATAGCTTTTCGTGCGGAGATAACTATTAGAGTTAAAGTGTTGGAAGACAAAGTAAAAATTATTTTTGATATGATCAACAACAAAGACAAGTAAATATGGCGTTTAAGTTATCGCAAAGAAGTTTAAGTCGTTTAGAAGGTGTTGATGATGCGCTTGTAGCAGTTGTTACTACAGCTATAGGATACACAAAAGTAGATTTTGGTGTTATTGAAGGGCTTAGAACTATAGAAAGACAGCAAGAGCTAGTTGATCGAGGCGCTAGTAAAACAATGAAAAGTAAACATTTAAACGGCTCGGCTGTTGATCTTGTTGCTTACATAGGCCCAAGAGTGTCTTGGGAGTTAAATTTATACGATGACATAGCTGACGCTATGAAACAAGCGGCTACTGAACTCGGTGTTGCGGTTCGATGGGGTGGTGCTTGGACTACAAGTAATATATGCGAATGGCAAGGTACTATGGAACAAGCTATGACTAACTATATTGATATGCGTAGATTGCAAAATAGAAGACCGTTTATCGAT
>WLWF01003024.1_pt1 | contig 11464 bp, 11 predicted proteins | sample 6718331 | NCBI WGS metagenome assembly WLWF01 (sample SAMN12718692, study PRJNA515312) | sponge metagenome | isolation source: marine sponge | host: Mycale hentscheli | place: New Zealand: South Island, Marlborough, Capsize Point | collected 2003-05-01
GATATTGATATGATTAACGCACATCCAAGTATATTAAAAAAGTTATGTGAAGAACACGATATACAATGTCCTAACTTATGCCTTTATATTAACGAGAGAAAAAAATTACTAAATAAAATAGCACAAGATGACAGCATTTCTTATGAACTTTCTAAACAAAAAGTTCTCAAAGCGACTAACAGTAATCATAAGATAAATACTGCTAATAAGTTTTTAAAAGATTACTCAAAAGAAATGACTAAAATACAGAAAGCGTTTATGGGCTTACCTGAATACGATTACATTAAAGAATATGCTAAAAAAGAAACTAATTTTGAGGGTTCATTTATTAATCACATACTCTGTATTCACGAAAATATTATATTACACAGCATTATAGATTGGGTAGAAACTTATGATGTATCTATTCATTCATATATGTTTGATGGATTAATGGTTTATGATAGTATTACAGAACCGACTTTATTAGACATAGAACAGCACATAGCAAAATTAACTATTTTTGATAATATTAAATTATCTATTAAACAGCACGAAACTACATTTGTATTACCTGCCGATTATATACCTGCTAAACTTATTACTTATGAAGACATTAAAGAAACTTTTGAGAAGACTAATTGTAAAGTTGATGAGCGATTTGTTAAAGAATTAAATGAAGAAGTTAAGATTTATTCACGAACACAATTTTTAACTCTTTATGAAGACCTTGTTTATACAGAAACACTTGGCGGTAAAACTAAAAAGTTTATTAATGCTTGGTTAGAAGACCCCGATAAAAGAAAATATGACGATTTTGGTAATTATCCAAAAAAAAGTTTATGTCCCGAAAATTGTTATAATCTATGGAAACCTTTTCCTGTTAATAAAATTACAGAGTATAAGAATATTCATAAATGTATAAAAGCACTTGACTACTTTACAGAACACATTAAAGTTTTATGTAATCACGACATAAAAGTATTTGACTTCGTTTGTTTATGGATTTCACAGATGTTCCAATATCCAGAACATAAATCAATAGAATTAATATTTATTAGTGAAGAAGGTGTAGGTAAAGGACTTTTATTAGAGTTCTTTAAAACTATTATGGGAGGGAGTAAAAGATGCTGGGAAACTACTTCACCTGAAAGAGAAGTATTCGGTCATTTTAACGGTGCGATGAAAGACGCATTTTTAGTATGTTTTAATGAAGTTAATAAATCTAATTTTTACAATATTAATGATAAAAAGAAGGCAATTATTACAGACAATAATATTAATATAAATATTAAAGGAGTTCCAGAGTTTAATATTGCTTCTTATCACAGATTTATAGCATTTACTAATAATCCTGAACCAGCGACTAAAAATGCTCGGCGAGACATCTTTATTAGATGTAGTAATGAAAAAGTGGGGGATACAGAATACTTCACAGAAGGTTTTAATTACGCAACTGATTTAGAATGCTGTGCTTACATTTATCAATTCTTTATGAAAGAACCAACAAAAGTTAAAATTAATGCGGTAGATATTCCCAAGACTGACTATGATGAAATTATAGAAGAGGCACAAGCGAACCCAATAGTATCATTTATTAAGGACTTCGTTATTGAGAATAATACTTTACCAGAGAGAAAAATTGATGTAGATAGTTTATATGAAAAATATAAAGAATATTGTTATAGTAATGATATATCATTAGAAAGTATGACTAAATTAAAGTTTGGAGTAAGACTACAATTTTTAAAAGGTAAAAATATTATTAAAGAAAGAAAAAAGGTTGATAAAAAAATGCGAAATATTTATGTCTTTAATATTCCCGAATTGATTAAACAGTATTCCCTGACTGACTAACTATAAATATATAATATTATTATTATTATTATTATATTTTAAAAAAGGAGATAGGAGATAGGAGATAAGTTAAAATTAAGTCAATTAGAATTAAAAATATTTTATAGAAAAAAGAAGATTGTAAAATATATTATTATATGGATTTTAAAAGTTCTAATCGCTCGTATCTCTGCTCCCCAGAAAGAAAATAATTCGTTAAAAAAAAAATTGATTTAAAAATATTACAAATTATATATTAGAATATACAGTATGAGCGAAGATAAAGATTTTAAAGATTGGGACTTGGAACGGTGTAATAAGTGGTTAGATGACCCTTATAATCAACCTGACCCTGAACTTGATGATTCATTTGATAGAGCATTCAGGAGTTCAGTAAAACGACGGAAAAATATTATACTAAAAAAGATGGAAGAAGACAACCGTAAAGTATAATTAACGGATTCTCTTTGATGCCTTACAATTAACTATAATAGAATAACAAACCTTCATTAAGTCAGTAAAAAACTTAACATTAACATTGTAATTAGGTTGCTTTAACTTCCGCAATTGATAAAAGTGTAATTTTATTCTTTTAGCGACAATAGCAATCTCCCTTAACGCCCTATCAAACTCATAATGCCGAATCAGTTTAAATATATGTATTAGTTGTTTAAATATCTTCTCTCGTGTGGTAGATGTTATTTTGACACCTAATTCATTAGGCTCATCAAGCGAACTTTTTTCTTTTTGACTAATTGCCCTATCTAATTCGTCGTGTAAGTTCTCTTTATTAGATGCTAAATGCTGATATAACGCACGATTCATCCCACTTGCCTAATATGGTAATATTTTATCTTTTTATGTAATTTAGCGTAATTTAATTTTTAGTTTTAAAATTAAAATAAAAAATCTTTACTTAATTATAAATGAGCGACGAGGAATCTGATGACTATTTAACTTCTATTAACGATATTCCAGAGGAAAAAGAAAATAATTATACAAAAGAAAAGGATTTTGATACAAAAGAAAAGAAACCTAATACAAAAGAAAAGAAACGTCTTTCACAAGAAAGACTGGAAGCCCTTGAGAGAGCGAGGGAGAAGGCAATGGCGGTAAGAAAAGCGAATGCCGAAGCAAGAGGTAAAAAGGTGGTTCGCGAAGAGAAGAAACAAATTGCTAATAAAAATAAGGAGGACGCTGATGCGAAGTTTAGAGATGCTGTTAATGCTCGTGTTGAGGAAGAACTTAAAAAACGGATGGAAGATATTAATACTAATAAAATTAATGAACTTTTAGAAGAAAAGTTAAAAGATATTAAACCAGCAAGAAAACCTCGCAAAAAAGTTGTATATGAAACTGATGAAACCGAAAGTGAAGCGGAAGTAGTTAAGGTTGTTCGCAAAAAGAAACCTGTTCCTGCTCCTGAACCTGAATATAAAGAACCTATAACTCCTGCTGTTAATGTTGATACTCCACCTCCACAAGACAGACAACAGCATCAATTTAATCAATTTACCAATATGTTAAGGTCAATTCCAAGAGCAAACAGAAATCCTTATTATAATTAATAAAATAATAACTTATTAAAATAAAATATTATTTTATAATAAATGACTTCACTACAAAGAGACCCACGCAAACAGTATGTTTTAGATAAGCGAAATTGTAAGGATTTATCTATCACACAGAAGTTATATCATCCTGAATGTCGTAAAGAAGCATCGGCAGAAAAAGCAATTAATCCAAAACCAAAACCAACACCAACACCAACACCAAAACCAAAACCAACGCCTACACCAACGCCAACACCAAAACCTAAACCAAATGTCCCCGATTTACCACCTGAACCTGCTATTCCATATTCCTTCACAGTTCCAAATTATCAATATAATTATCGTCAAGGACAATCTTACAATCCTATAATCACGGGTGCTACTACGGGGGCATTAGCAGGTGTTATGACTGGTGAAGCAATTAGATACACAAGAGCATCACCACCTGACGGATATTCTCGTGTTCCGACAGAAGACCCTGATATAGAAATGGGAGATGAAGGTGAAGCAAGACCACCACCAACACTCGGTGGTCGTTCAGCCAGAGGAGGAAGATACACACGTGTTCCAACAGACGACCCTGACCGTTTAACCGAAACTGATGTGGATAGACCGAGATTTACAGTGGGACAGAGAGGTTCTTACTACTCCCGAAGATTAAGAGCAGGTGCGAGAATTACACCAAGAGATTTACCAGTAGATAAAGGTTTTACATTAGCAGAAGAAGACATAATTGCGAGACAACAAAGATTCACTGTTCCAAGACCTAATGTAAGGTCAAGAATAAGTGATATACAAGTAAGAAGATATAGACAAATCCCCGAAGGTATGCGAACTACGGATTTGGATACACCATCATCATCAGGTTTGCGTTTTAGAGGAAGAAATCTTGGTGATGAAATAACATCTACTAATCTTGAAGAAGAAGGTTTAGAAATACCCTCATTAAGAGATATTCCATTAGACACACCTGCTCCACCAAGACTTCCAATTACATCAAGAATACCTTTTATTAGTCAAATGCCTCGTGCTAATCCTCCAAGAGTTCCCGCACCATCAAGTTCTACTCGTATGCTTTCACAAAGTGAAGCGGAATTATCACAATCAAGAGCATCAGCATCACAATTAACAGATGATTTAGATAGTTTAATTACACAAAGTAAAGCAGACCAATCGTCTATCGGTCAGGCAGAAGCAAAATTATCAACAGCAGAAAGTATGGAAGCAGGTGGTATCACGGCAAATGTAGAACAGGCAAATATAGCATCAATAAGAACGCAAGATATCCAAGCACAAGAAGGGACAGAACTTGCGGAAGCAGAAGGAGATACAACTGCTGATGTGGGAATAGACACTACGCCTGATACTAATGTAGATTTATCACCAGAAGATACAGTTGATACAGCAGTTGCCGAAGGTGCGGAATCAGGTATTTTAAGTGCTTTAAAAGACCCTAAAAATTACAGTCGTCCTATTGCTCTGTTAGGAGGTCTTGCTGTTGGTGCGGGAGTTGGTGCGGGAGTTGGTGCTATATCAAACGCCATAGTTAATAGTGCTGACAAAGGAACAAATGAAAATATCGCAGAACAAGCCCAGCGTCAAGCAAATAATGATAAAATAGGTAGTATTATAACAAATCAAATTACTAATCCAATGGAATATTCGCCTTATGCGGTTGCTGGAAATATAGTTCAAGGAATATTTGTTGGTAATCGTAAAGCACAAACATTCGCTGGATTATCTAACACAGGAGTAATGACAAGTGAAGATATTACAAATACTTTATCATCGGTAAATGATGAACTTAAAAAGGCAGATAAAGGAACAGAAAAATACTCACAGTTGTCGGCATTATCAAGTGCTTTAACACAAGCCTCAACGAGTCAATACGGAGGTTTTGGAAAAGTAATATCTTATACTAACTCGCAGGGAAATAGTGAGATTGCTTTTCCATTAAGCAATTCGCAAATAGCAACTGCTATTAAAGTTTATCAACAAAATCCTAATGCTTTTAAGGGAGTAGATACAACTAAACTACAAATTATGGGACTTAACCCAGCAATGTCATTAGGTTTAACAGGTGCTACGAAAACCAGTATTGGATATATTCCTACAAAGAGAATTGACGGAGCATCTTGGACTTCGGGGGCAGGTGGAGGAAATTGGAGTGATTTTTATTTAGGTAAATCAACTGTTGGTAGTAAAATGTTTAATTCCAATAGTGATATAAATACTCTCGCTGTTCCCGACTCTCAACAAGAAACTATACTCAACGATAATTATATATCGCAAGTAGATACAATTATTAACGCACAAACTAATACACAAGTAAAAGCATATTTACAATATGAGTTAGATACATTTAAATATAAAATTGGTTATTTACCAACTCCACCAACACCAGTTCCTAAACCAGAAGCAACACCAGCAATGTCAGCAGAACTTACAGAATTAACTGATAATCTTGCGAGAGAAAAAGGCGACCTTGCTTCTATACAAACATCAATCTCTAATCAGCAAAGTTTAATAAACACAGCGAATACTAAAATTAGTGATATTACACAGAGCATATCAACACAGAAAGCACAGCAACAATCCCAGCAATTACAGTCTTATCAAACACAAGTGAATGCTTATAACCAACAAGTCGCACAGAATATAGATGTCGCAGAAGGACAGACAGCAAGTTATAATATTGCTTATGCGAGAGCGACCAATACACCGCTAAATGCTCCTGTGGGAAGATATTTAACAAATACACAGATACAATCATTCCAAAGTCAATTAGCATCAGGTCAAATAAAGACAACTGGTGTATCACCAATTACTACATTATCACCAACAGGTATATCTACATCGGCGTCGGGTAGTCCTGTTGTAAATCAAAATGCTTTAAAAACCGTTCCAGCAAATTAAGCAAAAGTTAATTCTTTACATCTTGGGTTGTCTGGGTAATATTTACAATAATCAAATATAGGTTTATCTAAATTATCTAATTTATTAAATGTAAGTTTTTTTGGTTCTTCTTTAAGTTCTCTGTTAAGTTTTATATTTTTATCAGGAAGGAAGTTAGAGAGTGGATGAGGGCGAATGCCTTTCTGTGGAACTGTAATAATCGGTTCGGGTTCTTCTGTGTCTCGTAAATAACTAACTATATCATAATTAGTTCTGTAAGTGCGAGAACCCTGAATTATATTGTCATAATTTTCGTGTGCTGGTGCTGGATTAAATGTAATTGCTGGAACATCACGAAGGCGAGATATGTGATTACTAATTCCGCCACCGAGTGAATGACCTGTAAGTGAGTGCGACACATTTGGATATTTTTTAACAATTTCATCAAAAGTATTTAATTCTGTATTAAAGCGGTCATAACTTTCAGGGTATAAAACATTTATTAATTTATTAACTCCTTTATTTAACAATGAACTTGTGGCACCAACTACTAATGGTAAAGTCGGTAATGCTTTTATAACTTGTATAGGTGTTCCAAACTTGCTACTACTTCTAATTTCAGGATTTAATGTTTTAGGAATCATTGTTTTATAACCTCGTGGTGCTTGTGATTTAATATAACTCATAAGTCCTGTTGTTTCAGGTATATAATTCATTAGTCCAGCACCTTTACGAAGACTTGGTTGTAAATAAGGTTTAGCAGACAAAGTAGTAAAAAACTTACTAATTCCAGCACCTAATTTAATATCATTTAGAATATCTGTAATGTCTGCTGTTCCACGAATGGCGTGTATAATTTCATCTTCACCAATAAGAGTTGCTCTTTCATTATTTGTATATTCTGGGTCGTGTGTATAATCAAGTCCATATTCTTTTAAATCTAATAGAATGTCATTTATAGGCACTCCTTCATTAATTAAATAAGGCACATTAGCCATCAAAGCATATTTCTCTTGTTCTGTTAAAGAGGACATTATTTATTATATTATGTAATTATTTTATTTTATTATAATTATATAATGTAATGAGTGAATTACCTGTAAGTGAAAGTTTTTTGATAGGATGTGTAGGAGTATTTGCTGGACTTTGTGGAGGATTTTTAACATTCCTTCTTCGTAGCAGATGTTCTAAAATTAAGTTTTGTGGAATAGAATGCGAGAGAGTAGTAAGCGAGGGGAATGTAGAACCAATAGAAGTAAGACAAGTTAGTATAAATTAATGTAAATAAATAAAAATATTATATAATAATAATGTAAATGAAGTCAGCACTTATTAATGTTTATAATGATAAAATAGACACGGGAGTTGATAATGAATATCCTACATCTAAAAAGACGTTTCGTCAGCCGTGCCTTCAAATGTTAATAGGTCAGCGAACCGCTGGGAAAAGTTATTTAGCGAGTAAGATATTAGCACAGGCACAACGAGAGAAAACTTTTGATAGAGTTTATATGATTACACCTTCATTTAATAGTAATAAAGCATACTTCGGTAAATATGTAAATGAAGAAGATGTTTATGAACCAACGAGAGAAAGCATAGGTGAAGTAATTAAATCTGTTGAGGCAGACAGAGATGAATGGGAGGAATACTTACAAAAGAAAGAACTTTATGAAATGTATAAAAAAGATGCTAAAAAAAATATTAAAAAAATAGATGAAGACTCCTTAATAACTTATGATACAATGGGATTTTTAGATGGTATAGTTCCAGAATGGAAATACGCAAAGGAAGAACCTGTTAAAAGTATATTAATTTTAGATGACTGTTTAGGTAGTCCTGCTATATTACAATCATCAGGTCTTACACGTATAGCAACATTAAATAGGCACATCGCACCTCTTGCTGAAAACTTTAAAGGTCGTTCTGCTTGTGGTTTAGCAGTAATGATACTCTCTCAAACATATAAAATGAGTAATGGAATATCTCGTGTTTTAAGAGAGAACTTATCTATTATTACACTTTTTAAAAATAAGCAACAGAAACAGATTGACGCTATAAAAGAAGAATTAGCAAATGTAGTAGATTTAGATAAGTTTGATAAAGCGTATGAATATGCTACTCGTGGTAAATATGGAAATCTTACCATAGATTTTAAACCAAAATGTGAGACGATGACTTTTCGTAAAAATCTTAATGAATTAATTATGTTTGAGGGAATGCGGTGTGAATGTGATAAAAAAGATAAAAATAAATAGTTTTCGTTTAATATCACAAAAAAAAAATAATTTTAATATTTATATGGAAAAAGTTTTAACAACAAGACAGAAGTATTATCAAGACAATAAAGATGCTATAATTGAGAGAAGCAAAATGAGATACAATTGTAATAAAGAACAAATATTAAATCAAAAGAAACAATACTACATTAAAAATCGTGAAGCAAAGATAGAATATCAAAAAAATTATTATAAACTTCCTGAAAAGCAGAAACAAAATATTATTGGTGTTTGGAAACGAAGAGGATTAATTAGTGATGACTATGACGCTCTTTATGATAAATACATTAACACTGATAAATGTGAATTATGCGAATGTGAAATGACAAGAGGTAAAGGACTTATTGGTAAGAAACATATGGACCATAACCACGAAACAGGGGAGTTTAGGAATGTATTATGTGGTGCTTGTAATATTAAGTTAAAAGATATTAAATGAAATAATAAAAAAATAAAATATTCTGTTAAAGTAAATGAGAAAGAGTGGCGTTTTAAGCGATGAATACTACTATCGTAATTGTGTAGAAAATATGCCTTTACGAGTAGGACTATCACAACAGTTATTCCCTTATGACAGTAATTCACTCGCAGGAGTTCCATTACCAAAAGACTTACCAGTAGCACAGAGAGGTTATGAACTAAATAGAGTTGCTTATGATTTATCATTGAGAACAGGAAGTCCTTACGACCAAGTATTAGGATTACTTCGTGAAGAATCACGTAAAATTAAAATTGATGAATTAAAAAATATTACTACTTCTGTTAAAGTTGGAGAGAACCAGCAGTCCTTTTTAGCAAAAAGTATTAAACCAAGACAATCAAACTTCTCTCAACTATCACGAGCAGTAGTTAGTCCAACAGGAAGCGTAATGCCTAAAACTGGAAGACTAACACCAGAAGAAGAAGAGTCTTTTAGAGAACCAACCAAAGAATACAGTTATACTGAACCCGAAGACCGTATGTAGATTTAATGTAATGTAATGTATCGTTAATTATTTAAAAAAAAAATATTTATTTATTATAAATAATGTCTTCCAGCGAAATTGTTTATAATAAATCTGTTGATGAAGAGTTTAAGAGAACTAATCACGCCACTAATGCGAAAGGACTAACCCAAGAAGAAATAGACCAGCGAGACCGTGATACTTATGAGATGATGAAAATGTATCCTAAACTAAATCCTCTGTGGGCGGACTTGATTTGGAACTTCTGTCATCGCACTCCAAAAGAGCGTGTCCGTGAAATTATTGATAATAAGGAATGGGAGAAACCAAGCGAGAAAGATTACCAGAAGGGAGGAACCTATTTAGGTGGTATCGTAGAAGACCGTGAGGAAATTAAAAATGATTAAATTAAATAATAAAAATAAAATATTACATTATAATAAATGGCGATTGTTAATTCGTATAACTTATTTGTAGATACTGAAAGGTGTTTATCCCAAGACAGCACTGGTGATAATGTATATCTACCATTAGGACAAACACCTATTACTTGCGGGTCTAATGAGTTTATCCGTTTAACACTACAAGAGTTCTCAATGTATAAATCGTGGAATAATGTTAATTCTACTAATAATGTATTTAGAGTAGCAGACGCAAACAGCGAACAAACATCAGCAATAACAGTCGGTAATTACGCTACACCAAGAAAGATGTTAAATCAAGGATTTCTGGGAACAGGACTATCAGTAACACCTTTAAAAACAGCATTGGAAAACTTGGTTAATTTCGGTGGAGGTTCTACAACAGTATCATTAGCATTAAATACACCATTATCAGGAGATACAGTAGAGTCCAGCACTAATATAGCAAGTATTACAGCAACATATTCAGCACCTCACGGATACACAACTTCCGCTCTTGCTCCTAAACTACGCTGTTATGTAGCAGATGGTAAATCTTATCAACTTTTAGGAGCAAAGAGAATTATAGACCCAGCGGACACAACCAGTTCTTCTTGGACTGCTACATTGGGAGACACAGCATCACCACCCGCTGATACCACAACTAAAATTACTTTTACGATGTTTTATCCAGCACAAACTGCTACTGAAACACACGTGTTTCTTCGTATCAACGAACAGAATACTAATATCGCAACTTCATCTTTATCAATATTTAAGGAAGATACTAAAAAGACAGAAATGACTTCCACCAAGATTTTAGGAATTATGCCTATTGATACTGAATATGTTAGATATGTAGCAGGAACTGAAATGGTATATTTTACCAATATTTTAGCGAAACAAGTAGCACAATTACAAATCCAAATTACAGACTCTAACGGTGTTGAGTTTCCTTTAACAGACCCACAACAGAACACATTAGGCAATAGATGGTTTAACTGTGTGATTCGTGTTGATATAGTATCTCTTGGTTCTAATCCACAACATTCTATTAATAATCCAAATACACAAGAAACAACTGCTCCAAGATTTAGCACTGCTCCAAGTAGTATGATAGGACATATACAGAGTATGGGACTTAACGGAGCAAATAGTGGATATTACGGAGATGGATTTTATAACTATTCTGGAAAAAGAATTAATTAATTAATTTAATTTAATTTAATTTAATTTAATTTAATTTTTAAAAAAAATATATTTATGTTATATAAAAGAAATGTCGGCACTATCTCCTGACCTAATGTATTTTGCTTCCCGTATGTCGGGTTTCAGCACCAACACCTTTAAAATTGAGACTAACAACAGCACTACCGCTACATCTGCGAGTATTGTTTCATTTGATTTACCATCTAATAGCATTATCAATCTCCGCTCATTTAAAACTTTCTTTCGGGTGAATGCTAATAAGATTGCTTCTGCTGGTGGTCGTCTTCCACCTGTAAAAGACCTTATTGAGCGTGTAGAAGTTGCTATGGGCGGAATCGTTCTATCGCAAGGAACTAACTTTGTAAATG
>WLWF01003025.1_pt1 | contig 11460 bp, 12 predicted proteins | sample 6718331 | NCBI WGS metagenome assembly WLWF01 (sample SAMN12718692, study PRJNA515312) | sponge metagenome | isolation source: marine sponge | host: Mycale hentscheli | place: New Zealand: South Island, Marlborough, Capsize Point | collected 2003-05-01
GAGATCAATGAACTTGATCGTCAAAAACGAGCTAAATGGGAAGCTGCTAATGAGTTACTTAAAAGAGAAAGGGAATTGGGTAGTGAATTATGTGATCTACCAGAACAGTGTACAACAGGATCCTTTTGTAAAAAGGGGATAAACTTTGGATTTACATAATCATAAAATCATAAAATTATGAATCATTAAATAATGAAAGCAGATCCATTATAATTATCTACAAACTAAGAATTTTAATAATACTAAGAATAGTATTATTGTAATTCTTTCTAAGTTTCTATAGGGAGATCTATCTATTTAGGTAGGACAAAAACAATTTTGACCCTTCTCACAATTAGGTCTGACACCAAACCATGGATTATTAGTTGAATGAGACCAACGGCATTTTGCGGCTAAACATTGTTCACTTTCTGGATCACTACAGCCTGTAATGCTGGAAAAATTTTTCAGAGCAATAGGCTTAGTACTACCATTCTCACCATTACCAAGTAAATAAGTATTATAACATGTGCCTTTTCCTTTATTTACCCAATAATCTGGACATACTAAAGGACTACCTTGAGGGGGCCACACATTTTTAGCCTGATTAGCACTTTTAGACGATTGATAAATGTTATAAAAAAGGGTGAACAAGATGATAACAACAATAATTATCAGAATGATTGTTAAAACTTCCATTTTATAATAACAAGGATTTTTTTTATAACTTTAAAATAAATTATTTACTAAAGTTTTTGAACCAGCATTAGAAACATTTTGAGGATGTTCCATAAAAACGGGTCCAGTTTCTAGGTTTTGTTTATAACCCAGATACTGTTTAATATTACTCATAATATTAGGAACGGCTTCGGTGACAACCATATCATTTAACTCTTCTACTTGCTCCTTAATATTATTAGGTAGATTTTTGGAATATTGTAGGTAGATGGATCTCATAATAATTTCTAATTGGGTTTCAGATTGGGGTCCAATAGTAAATTGACGATTAGACTGGTTCCAAACACGGTATCTGATATTATTTTGAATAATACTGATGTTATCTTTAGAGAAAAAGGTTTGATTTAGTAGATTTTTCGAAACATTTTTTAAATTATCTATTTTGTGATGTTGACCTACTATTTTAGCGGATTTCATGAACCTTTGCTATTACTAAATAATATAAAAGGTAAAAAAATAAGACTTATGGGACATTTATTTTAACCCAGTCTAGATTTGATATTCCAATGTAATTTTCGGACAAGGGGTAAATGTTTTCCGATGAAATCTAGTAATTCCTTTTTGGTATAAGGTTTCCATGTGTTGTTTAGTTCCATAGCCTTTATTAGAAAGCCAACCAAATTCTGCCATTTTAGGGTTTTCCTTAATAATCTCACAAACATAGTTATCACGAGCACATTTGGCTAAAATACTAGCAGCAGCAATGGATAAGACACTATCATCCCCCTTTTTTATACAAGTATAGGATGGATAGTTTCCATCCTTATCATAATAAGCCTTAAACCTGTCTCCGTCAACTAGAATACGGTCAATTGAGACATTTAAACCATCTAGGGCTCTATGCATGGCTTGAATCGTCGCGTGATAGATATTAAGTTTATCTATTTCTTCTGATTCAGCATATCCTATCCCATAGGATATGGCATTTTTTTTAATATAATCTTGTAGCAAAACTCTTTTTTTTTCACTTAGACGCTTTGAGTCCCTAATTTGGAGGTAAGTTTCATCTGGAAAAGTTTGGGGCATGATAACAGCAGCGGCATAAACACGTCCCATTAGACAACCACGTCCTGCTTCGTCAACACCGGCCTCTATTTCATCTGGGTTTAATGATATTTTAAGAGTGGTCATTTGGACTAACTTATTTAAATAAGGTGTTAAGGTTAAGGTTAAGGTTATGAAAATTAAACATAATTAAATAAATGGAAGTAGTTTCATTTTTTTATTTTTTTGCTAGTTTTCAGGGATTATTATATTTAACTATATCAAGTAATGTTTCTAATAGACTATATTGATCTAAAATACTTTTTAATTGCCTTGGCGGTTGGACTTTTTTTTGCTTATATCTGGACACCACCACCACAGATTATCTATAAATATCCAACACCCGATAACTCCCACGAAGAAGTTTATAAAGATGCTGCTAAAAATTGCTTTAAATATAAGGCTAATGAAGTAAAATGCCCAGTAGATAAAAGCTTAATTAACCAAATACCTGACCAAGAAATTCAGGAAGAAAAATAAACTAGGATACGTTAGCTTTCACTTTCGTTTTCACTATAGCTTTCAGGTTGTTGAGGCTGGCATTTGGGATTATCCAAAACAATTCCAAGTGCTAAACAAACTACTCCTAGAAATGACAAAGTGGTTATTAGCCATCTAAATGACAAATAACCCATTAGAATATCTTAAGGTGAGACGAGAAAAAAATAATAAATTTAAGCGTCCAAGTCTATAACATTGTCTTCCGTATTTGGTGTTTCACTGGTAACTTCTGATTGGCTCGGTTCACTAGTCTGATCACTACTATCCCCTTCAGATCGCTTATTGTTAGCTTCCTGTTCTAGTTTTCTCTTCATCCAAGGATCCATGTCCTGGAGAGAATCCTGTGGAGACTGTTTAGGTGTGGTACTTTCCACATTATCAGCATTATCAGCATTATCAGTTGTGTCTCTGTTTTCACTCTGGTTATTTTCTTCCTTAAGTTTCTGGAGTGACTCTTCCTTTTGTTCCATGAAAAAAGTGTCACGCTTTTTGGTATTTTCCTGGTATTTCTTAACTAGCTTATTAAGTTGACTTTCAGAATATTCCTGATCCGCGACTTCATCCGCATTTGGATCCCAGGGCAACCAATAACCAACTTGACCAACAAAGACATGGAAATTTTTATCCTTTTTCTGTAATAATTTAGCTCTTACTTGGGCCTCACGATAAGTGTCATAAACACCTCGGACCTTGACACCCCTCATAGAGGTTTGGAAGTCTCCCTTTTCGTAAAAGCTCTTTTCTAGATCACTACTGTGATTATAGAGATAATCTTTATATTGTTCAACAACCTCTTCCTCGGACAAATTGAAATCCTTAGCCTTATGTTTTAAAAAACTATGAATGAAAAATAAGTCCTTGTTGGCTAATTCCTTTTCTGGTGATACAAATGAAAGACAGCTGTAATTCTGACCAGGTATAGGTGTATCTACGGACAAAAAATCTTCTTCCTTTTCAGTCATTTATGTTATTAAAAACTATTACATTTAAGTAGTTTATATTAAACATCATTGGAAACGTCATTAATTAGCGAAGACGAGTTAGACTTTTTTTTTCTTGCCTTTATTATATAAGTTAAATGGGTTTCAAAGGTCTTGAAAGAGAAGTGTCAGATTTAAAAGCTCAGTTTGATCTACAAGAAGTCATTAAAAGAGTAGCGAAATACCTAATTGAAGGTGCTACTGTAGCGGTAGCCGCTTTCTATTTACCTGGAAAACAAAAATTATCAATGGAATCTATTTTAATGTTAGCACTCACAGCAGCGTGTACTTTTGCTATCTTAGATATGTGGGCTCCTTCAATTGGTCATGCTACTAGACAAGGTGCAGGTTTTGGTGTTGGTGCTAATTTGGTTGGATTTCCTGCTTTAGGAGCAATGTAAAGACCAGTTTTATAATTATCTCAAAAAATACCTAACCCTTAAAAAGCCAAACTTTTACCCCCTCTTGTCTAAAATATAAAATCCTTAAAGATCTATAAGGATTTTATAATTTTTAGTAAAATTCTTATAGTAGTATTAATATTATTACTGTTATTACAATTATAATGATTTAATAAATTCCCAATGTAGTTCTTCGCATATTTTTTTCCAAATTTGGTCTTGTTGGTGTAGTTTTTCCCGACTTTTTAATAAAGGAAAACAGACCAGAAATTCATCCATCTCTAATAATTGGACAAATTTGTGTAGGACGTAACTGTAGGATAAAAAATTTTTCCGATCTTTAGGACAATGTTTTAGGAAAGGAGTCTGAATTTCTTTAAACATCATTCTTAATTTTTCTTCAGTATCACGAGTCATTACTGGAGCAGGTAATCCATTTAATCTATTAATAATATGAGGAACATGTTCATAATATTTATTTAATTTTAGTTTTTTTAAGATTTCTCGTAATTTTAAAGGAGTTAAACTAGCCATATTTAAAATTCTTTCTTTTTTAATTTCTATAAGGATCTTGTCAAAAACTTCCTGTGGAATTTCAGTTGATTCTTTAGCCTGAAATTGGGCCAACCATTCATTGAAATGATTAATGCGTTTATAAGCAAAATAACTAATTTCGCGTGGAGGATCCTTGTAGGAAGGTTTATCACTATCAATAATTATGTTATTTTGAACTCCACATTTGGTACAGACAACAATACCCTCAGAGGCTATTATTGTTTTTTCATTTTGACAATTTTTGCAATATTCTAAGGAATTGTCAATATCAAATGGATAGATAAAATTATCATCCACCTTCATTAAGTATGAATTAATGATTTCAGATTTACTGTACTCCTTTTTACTAGTTGGTTTTGGTAGGATTCTCTGAATTTTCCCAGTTTTTTTATGAAAGAAATCTAGAACACTTTGTTTGCTATCCTGTTTCCGATAATAATTATTACTGGACCCATTACCTTGATTTTTAAATTTGTCATAATAATGGAACATAAGGTGTCCAGTTTCTAGATAATAGTTGTTTTCATGGTAATTTGTCTCTATTTCTTGGATATTTTTCCTTAAACTATCTATTTCATCTTGAACTTGAAAATAATGTTCTAACTGGCTATCATTCATAGTATTTCTAGGCTGTTCTGATAAAACTTGTAATTCCTGTTCTAGTAATTTTAGTTTGTCTTTCTGAGATTGGACCTCTTGTTTATCACTATTAAATTTATTGATTTGTTCCGTGTGTTTTTCATCTATAGTAAAACTTTTTGAATAGTTGGGATCGGATTTGGATCGTTTTTCCTTAAATATAGACATTGTCTTTTTTTATTTATTGATAAATGTTTACCTTAAATAAATTGCCTATATAATATTTATATCTGAACGAATTTATAAAAAAGGGAAATTAAAAATATGTTAAATAGTTAAGATAAATCCCTTATATAAAATTATATCAAAGGATTTAGATAATTAATAGAATTTTTAAGTTCTTATCATTGTTTAAAATATATCCTGGTAATTTAGATAAAACTAAGGGGGTAATGTCTTATTTCATTTAAAGAAAACCAGGGACAGTTTTTTGTAATTTATTTGCGTTTTAGTAAATTTTTTTTCTTGCTATTAGATATACAAAGATGGGAGGTGGATTAATGCAACTAGTCGCTTACGGTGCTCAAGATATTTATCTTACTGGCAACCCACAGATCACCTTTTTCAAGGTAGTTTATCGTCGTCACACTAACTTTTCTATGGAAAGTATTGAACAGACTTTCAATGGTTCTGCTGATTTCGGCAAGAAAGTTACCTGTACTATTTCTAGAAATGGTGATTTAATTCACAGAGTCTACCTACAGGTTACTCTTCCAAGAATCGAACTTAATGGATCTTGTGATCAGTTTAGATGGCTTAACTGGATTGGCCACGTTCTTATCAACTATGTTGAGGTTGAAATCGGTGGCCAGAGAGTGGATCGCCAATACGGTCAGTGGCTCCACATCTGGAACGAATTAACCCAGGAACCCGGTCTCCAGGTTGGTTACGCCAATATGGTTGGTAATGTTCCAAGACTTACCCAGATCATCTCTGGCAGCAGTGTCAGCACTACCCAGCCACCCCAGGGTATTGACAACTGCAACACTTCTGGCTGCATCCCAGAATTTACCCTTTACGTCCCACTCCAGTTCTGGTTCTGCAGAAACCCAGGCCTTTCTTTACCACTTATTGCCTTACAATACCACGAAGTCAAGATTAACCTTCAGTTCAACGACGCCAGACAGTGCTACTGGAGTTCTTCTGACTCTAGCTATGCCAACCAGGCTCCTTGCCTCAGATCTGCTAGTCTCTATGTTGACTACATCTACCTCGACACCGACGAAAGACGTAGATTCGCCCAGGTTTCCCACGAATACCTCATTGAACAGCTCCAGTTCACCGGTGCTGAATCTGTCAACTCCACCAGTAACAAGATTAAGCTTAACTTTAACCACCCAGTTAAGGAGCTTATCTGGGTTGTCCAGCCAAACTCAAATGTTGACCTCATCTCCACCTTCCCATATGGTGGCCCACAGCACTTCAACTTCACTGATGCTATTGACGTATCTTACTTCAGTGGCACTCCGGATGATCCATTCGGCGGCGGCATGGTTGATCCTAAGGATTTCGATCTTGGCTTAGCCAACCAGGCTGTTAACCTTGACAGCTACTGGGACGCTGGCACCAACGAATGGCTTGGTGACGTATGTGGCAAGCCAGGCTCCTGTGGTAAGTTCGCTAGACGCAACAACAACACCTTCGGCCCAGCCCAGACCTGCTCCAACAACGGTGGTGGTGATGACGGTGTCTGCAAGACTACATGTGGCAAGGGCGGTGGTTTCCCATACAATAAGAATGGTGCCTGTGCCGGCATTGATGATGATGACTGTGTTGCTGCTGATTGCGGTGCCAGAGCCTGTAACAAGGAATACATTGATCTTGATGAAGCCTGCTGTATCGACAAGTGCGATCGCCACCCATCTGCCGAATGCCTCAAGGATCAGGGCCTCTACGAAAAATACAAGATGGCCCAGAGACAATACGGTGGCAGTTACGCCGGTCCTGGCTACATCAAGGGCCGTAACCCCAACTGTGGCACTTGGGATTCTGTTGGCAAACGTGTGTCTCAGGTTAATACTGCCAGTAACAAACGCTCTAACCCAGGCATGGTCCAGAATGTTCTTGGTGGCAGATGCCCAACCACTTGCGATCTCCCATGGAGATGCAACAATGAACCACTTGGTGTTACCAGTTGGTACGGCCTTGTCAACGCCGCTGGCACTCCTCTCTTTGACCGTGGCATGAACCCTGTCCTTACTGGCAAGATCCAGCTTAACGGTCACGATCGCTTCTCTGAACGTGATGGTCGCTACTTCAATCTTGTCCAGCCATACCAGCACCACACTAACGTCCCAGCTACCGGCGTTAATGTTTACTCTTTCGGCCTCAAGCCCGAAGAACACCAGCCAAGTGGCACCTGTAACATGTCTAGAATCGATAACTGTACCCTTCACCTTAACCTCACCCCAGGCACTGTTGCCCACGGCAGAAGTGCTCAGGTTTACGTCTACGCTACTAACTACAATGTTCTCCGCATTATGAGTGGTATGGGTGGTCTTGCCTACTCCAATTAAGTAACTAGACTACTAGTCTTTTATATTTTTAAAGGATTTGTAAATAATTAACAAACATCACTAAGATATCTTCCTGATGTTTGTTGTGTGTTAATATTCTTGTTTTTTAATTTAAAGCAAAATTATATGACACAAATTGGAATTTGCGGAGTTGGATTTGTTGGAGGTGCTCTAGAAGCTAGTTTTAGCAAATTGTCAATTCGCTATGTCTTATATGATAAATATAAAAATCTAGGTGATTTTGATTATTTATTAACTAGTAACATTGTGTTTTTATGTCTCCCAACTCCCTATGATGAAACCTCTAAAAAATATGATACCACTGGTTTAGAAGAAATAGCAGGACGACTTAGTAGAGAAAATTACCAAGGCATTACTGTTATTAAAAGCACTGTCACTACTGGTTATTCAGAGACACTAAATGGACAACACCCTAAATTAAAAATAATACATAATCCAGAATTTTTAACAGCTAGGACTGCTAATGAAGATTTTCATAATCAAAACCATATTGTTTTAGGAAAGACAAGTTTTTGCCAGGATAGTGATTTACAACTAGTTTATGATTTTTATCACAGATATTATCCAAAGGCGGAAATTTCTAAAACTTCAAGTGGTGTTTCGGAAAGTATGAAATCCTTTTGTAATACTTTTTATAGTGTGAAAATTGCCTTTTTTAATGAATTATACATGTACTGTCAAGCTAAACAGGTTGACTACCAGGAAACCAAACAACTAATGCTTAAAAATGGGTGGATTAATCCTATGCATATGAAGGTACCAGGTCCAGATGGAAAATTAGGTTTTGGAGGAGCTTGTTTCCCTAAGGATACATCGGCATTATTAGAAGATATGAAAAGGGAGGGGAGCCCCAATAAAGTATTAGATGCGGTAGTTAATGAAAACAAAGAAATACGAAGATGGGATCAAAAAATTAAACTAGAGAAGATATTATTAGAGACAGTTGATAATATAGTAGATATTCAAAATAGTACTGATGATAATGATAATACTATAAATATCACTTAATTTTTTTATTATATTAAGATGCTCATTATAAATAAATATTTATAATATTATAATGAAATATCTTAATATTCTTGTTACTGGAGGTGCCGGATTTATCGGGTCTCATCTCAGTGAATTTTTAGTAAAACAAAAAAACGTTAGTAAAGTACGTATTCTAGATAATTTGAGTAATGGAAAACGTGAAAATATTGAGAAACTGTTAGAAAAATACCAAAATATAGAGTTTGTTTGGGGAGATATTACTAATTATAGTACCTGTCTATCAGCAGTAAAGGATATGAATACCATATGCCATCAAGCAGCAGTAGGTAGTGTTCCTCGTTCTATTAATGATCCCATGTTATCCCATAATAATAATATTAACGGCACTTTTAATATGGTTTTAGCTGCTAAAGAAGCAGGAATTAGAAGGTTTGTTTATGCTAGTAGTAGTAGTGTTTATGGAGATGAACCTAATTTACCTAAGCAAGAAGAAAGAATTGGGGAAGTATTATCTCCATATGCCCTTAATAAAAAAGTCGGTGAATTATACGCTAAAATATTTTATAGGTGTTACGGAATGGAGTGTATTGGATTACGCTACTTTAATGTTTTTGGTCCTCGTCAAGATCCAAATGGTGCTTATGCGGCGGTAATTCCAAAATTTGTTAATCTGATGAAGAATGATATGTCTCCTGTTATTAACGGTGATGGTAGTTTTTCTAGAGATTTTACCTATGTTGATAATGTTGTTCAGGCAAATTGGTTAGCCATGACCACTGATAATAATAAATGTTTTGGGGAAGTGTTTAATATTGGAGCTGGTGGTAGGACAAGTTTGTTACAATTAGTAGAGGCAATCAATAGAGGATTAGGAACTAATATTAAAGCAATATTAGGTGAGGAGAGGAAGGGTGATATACCACATAGTAATGCTGATATTAGTAAAGCTAAAGAAATGTTAGGATATTGCGTAGGTGTAAGTTTTAGGGTTGGGATAAATAAACTAATTAATTGTTATGAAAATAATTAAGATATTGTAAACAAATCTACTTGAAAATTTGGATATTTATTGATAAATTTATAATGCTTTAGAAATATTTATAATTTATATGCTTTGTGAATATTAATAAGTTATTAAGGAGATATAATAATATAGAAAAATATATCAAATATGATATAATTATTCTTATAAATTAATAGAATTGTTAAATAATATAATATAAAGAAAATAAATGGAAATTATTATATATGTATTCATTTATTAATAATTTCCATTCTTTTCTATTTATTGTGGCACATCATGATGATGAAACGCTATTTTTTTCAGGCTTACTCCAAAAATTAAAAAATAAACACATTATTTTATTGGTTTTAACTTGTTGTAATGATGAGAATAATAAATACGTTAAATCCAAAATTAATAATTTTAAAGAAATAATTAAATTAAATAAGATTGATGAGTATTTTTGCTTAAATACTGAAAATAATATTTTACAGAAATACGATAATAAACTGATAGAATTAAATAAATATGAAAAAGTATTTTTAAATAATTTGGCAAATATCCAGAAAGAACTGGATAAATTAGATATAGATTATATTAACAAAGATGGGGACTTAGAACTAAGGGCCAAATATCAATACAATAGACGGAATATTAAGAAAAATAAATTAAAATATAGAGATAAATTACAAAAAGTTCGTAAAAGTAGGTCAGATTACGTGTTATCAATGGATTTATGTGTAGACGAACATATTGAATTAGTAAACCTTAAAAAGAAAATAGTTAAATTTGTTTTAGATAGGAAAGTGGATTGTATTTATACTCATAATAAATATGGGGAATATGGACACCCTCAACATAAATTACTATATTTATTATTAAAAAGTTTAAAAAAAAATGAGTTTAAACATTTAAATATATTTACTACCTGTAATTCAATACTTGATAGTAGTTATTCTATAAATATTGATAAAAAAGCAAAAAGTGATATGATAAAAAAATATAATTTTAAAGATAATGAAAACAATAAGGATGTATGGTATAATCAATGTCTTAATAATTATACATTTTGGGTAGATAATGATAATGAATATTATGAAATTATGACATAAATCTTTATAATTTTATCGTTGAAAATTGAAGTTAACTAAATAAAAAATTAAAATATAGCGGTCCGGATTTAAAAACATAATACGACCATTTTTATAACAATATATGTTATAAATTTATACACAATTTACTAAATATTATTGGAGATATTTAGTAAAACAACCATTTATTAGTAATAATATACTATATGTGTATAATGAATAGATTCATAATTACAGCCATTTCGGTGAGTATAAATCTGATGGGAAATGAATAATAGACGCATACCTAAAATATAATATACATTTTTGTAAATATTTATATGGAGAATTTTGAATTGTTCTAGAAAAATAAAAGTATTATTAATGAGGAACTTAAGTTGAATAAAGTCATTCTAATTTTTTATGATAAATTGACTGATAGTTTAATTAAAAATACTGTAAGGAAAGTAATTTAGAAACCCAAAAGTTAGTAGATAAATCTCATTTAAATATATTAAATACATCGGTAAACAATATCCGATACTTGGGTTTCTAAAGTATTTTCGGTATAGTAGAAGAAATTGGAATATTCATTTTCCAAATATTTAATATTTATAAATAATATGGAAAAAGCGATTACCAAAAGAGTTAAACGAGGAAATTGTCTTTGGGTTAATAAAGGTTCTATTGAAACTATAGAACAAAATAAATGTAACTGTACACAATATATTCCAAATGGTGCTGTATGTAAATGTGGACATTCCGAACTATGGCATAAGAGAAATAATGAGGTAACTGACATGATACGCTGTAATCGTGAAATTACAAATAAAATTAGCCCTTATATTAGTTCTCTAAATAGTCAGATTATGAAGTTGCAAGCTGAAAATAAAACTCTATTAAATAGATGTGTAAATAGTAGGACTAATATAGATAAATATCAATGTATTATGTGTATGAAAAATCCAAAATCTATAACTTTATTACCTTGTGTACATACACATTTTTGTAAAGAATGTTGTG
>WLWF01003027.1_pt1 | contig 11454 bp, 8 predicted proteins | sample 6718331 | NCBI WGS metagenome assembly WLWF01 (sample SAMN12718692, study PRJNA515312) | sponge metagenome | isolation source: marine sponge | host: Mycale hentscheli | place: New Zealand: South Island, Marlborough, Capsize Point | collected 2003-05-01
CCTATAAATTTAATTAAATGCAACTAGTAGAATACGTAAATTCTTTATTTGAACAAGGTCTATCTGGGGAAGAAGTACTTTCTAAAACTCAAGAGTGGAAAAAGAAAAATAACTATGGTGTTTCTGAACAGCCTAGTGCTTTAAAAGAAGATTTAAAACCTAAAGAAGAAGAAGTAAAGATAGAGGGTGTTGCAGAAAAAACGGATGCAACTGTACCACCCAAAACACCGGATGCGTCCGAGAATTTAGAATCTGGAAGTGGTCAATTAAAATCTCAAGAACCTAAGTTTTTTGTACCTGGCATGACTCCAGAAGAAATGGATCAGGCTAGAGAGTTACAGATACAATATAAAACTTTTACATCTATAGCTAAGCCAAGTGAAACTTATAATAGAAAAGACGGTTTTGATTATAAATATGAAATAACTCCAGAAAACAAAGTAGAGTATTTTGCTAAAGCAGAAGGTGCTGAAGACTGGGATAAAAAATCTGGAAAACAGCTTTTAGCTGTACAGTCTGTTTTTGGTCATAACGATTATAGCAGTGAAAAAGCTAAATTAACAGAAAAAGGTATAACAGAAGCTCAAGCCGTACTAAACCTAGGGTTTGATCCAGCGAAAGAACCAAGTACCGATGATATAATATCAAGTATAATTTCTAAAGACGATACTGAAGCTTTTACACTTCCAATTGAAATTATCTCAGAGACTAAGTCTAAAATTGAAAAATTAAAAAAGCAACAAGAAGGATTGTCTTTAATGGATCCTAAGTCAGGTAAAATACAAGAAGAAATAAGTTTGCTAGAGCAAAGCATAGACCCTCTTCAAACTGCAAAAATAAGATCTCAAAAATTAGCTGAAGAAACTTCTTTAACAGAGTCTCAACTTTTAGAAATAGAAAAAAACGCTGATGACTTTATTAATAAACCTAAGCAATTAGTAAAAAAAGAAAAGCAATGGAACAGCTCAACTAAAAGCTACGTTGAGGTTGATTCGGTAGAGCAGAACACCGAGGTTGTTAATGCTTACAATAAAGCAACAAAGCAATATGCTAAGCAAAATGATTTAGATGTAAAAGAAATTGTTTTAACTCCAGAAGTAGAAGAAACTATTAAAGGTATAATGAAAAACAACTACGTGCAAGAAATGTCAAAAGCACGTGTTGACAAAAATATAGAAAACTGGATAGAAGATAATAGAGGTATATTTACTCCTTCACAACTTCAAAAACAACAAGCTGTTTACAATAAAATAAACGCTATTGATTTAAGCGCTAAGCAAAAAAACGCTTTAAATATATTAACAGATTCCAAGTCTAGAATAGACTCTATAAGACAGGAAAAGAAAAAGTTATCAGAGTTAGATTTTCAAACGCAAGACGAGGTAGACGAGGCTAATGAGGTTTTTAGACTTTTAAATGCTGAAGAGGCTAAATTGCTAGAAATTTATGGTGAAAACTTTGAAAAATCAAATGAACTTCTTGAAGGTAAAAACGCTTCTTTAAATAGATTAGATCTACTTGAAAGAAACTATAGTTATACAGCTAATTTTTTGAATAGTATTAAAACCGCTGGATTAGACATGGCTTTAGGTGCTGAAGAGCTTGTTTATAGAATAGCTGATGCTCCAAATGCTTTTAACTTTTCTGGTGATAAAAACTTCAATGCTTATAGTATATTAGGTCCTTTAGCTTCTATACAAATGATGAACTACGCTAATAACAGAAAAGAAGTTATAGAAGCAGTAGATAATTATAAAGAAGGTATAGAAAAAGGAATGGCTAGACCTCAAACATTATCTAATTTAAGTGATGGTCAAGATTGGGGTAGATATTTAGCCTCTACAATAGGCAGTCAAATACCTAATACAGTAATGCTTGTTAGCGGCGGTGGCGCTGCTTTACCTATTATGGGTGGAGTTTCTGCGGGTAGTAGCTTTAGAGAAATGCAAAAAGAAATGGATGAAAATCCATTAATAAACTACACGCCAGGTCAAATGTATACAGTTGCTATGCTAAACGGCGCTGCTGAAGTTTTGTCTGAAAGAGTGTCTTTTGGTATAATAGGTAGGGCTCAAAAAGCATACAATATTGATACTGGTATAAAAAAAGGTTTTGTAAATCAATTAAAATCTGCCTTTACTAAGGAAGGATTTAAAAAAGCAGCTGTCGCAGGGGTAGATGTGGCTTGGGAGTCAATTTCAGAAGGTGGTGTTGAGTTTTCTAGCAATTTATTTGATAGAATTATACTTGGTAAAGAAGTAGACATGTTCGAAGGCGTTACAGACGCTATGTTTAGTGGTTTAATTATGTCTGCTGGAGTCTATAAAGCTCCTAACTTATTTAAAGGTGTGGTTAATATGGTTCAAGGACCAGATACTAATCAAAAGCTTTCAGATAATTATACTAAAATAAAAGAAACAGAGGCTATTTTAGCTAATAATGTTAAAATGTCTAAAACTAATCAAGCTGCTCTACAAAACAAAATAAATAAATTAGTTCAAGACTCAAGCAATGAAATAAACAAAACGCTGAACAGGTTTGGAACAATGCCTATTGAAACCGTTAGAGAGCTTTCAGCTATAGAGTTAGAACAGTTTAAAGTTAGAAAACAACTAGAAGGGTTTGAAAGTGATCCTAACATGTCTGAAGATGCTAAGAAAGAATTAGTAAGAACATCTAGAGCAGAACTTCAAGAATTAGGTAATAAAAAACAGAAAATACTTGAGCCTATCATTAAAGCTGATGCTGAGGCTGCAACAGCAGAACAAGTTGAGCTTAATACTAGAAAAATAGAAGCTGAAGTTGAAACTATTAAAAAGTTTGCTGGAGAAGGTAAAGTAAATGTGTTTGATACGGCCTCAGAGTTTACAGAAGCAACAGGTATTGAAGGCGATGTAGATGCTTTTATAGACCCTGAAACAAACGAAATATTTATAAATAAAGAGTGGGCTGCTAAAGTAGGAGCTGTCACAGTTGGGTCACACGAGCTTTTACATAAGATATTAAAATCTACATTTACGGCAGATTCTGCTGCAGCTATGAAGCTTGTTGAAGATTTTAAAGGAATACTTAGTTCTAAAGAGCTCAATATAGTTCAGAAACGTATAGACGAAAACTACGCTGATGCTAGTGATGTTGTTAAAGCGGAAGAATACTTAACTGCTTTTTCAGATGCCATAGGTAAAGGTGAATTAAAATGGTCTGACAACTTGAGTGCTACCTTTATGAGATTAGCTAGACCTATATTGAACATATTCAAAGGCAAAGGTTTTACTGAAATGGAGTTTAAAACCGGTAGAGATGTATATGACTTTATTAAAGACTACCAAAGCAATATTAAGAAAGGTGAAATATCTGAAAGAGGTCAAAAATTAGCCGCTAAAGCAGAGTCTACACCTGACAAAGCCCCTAAACTTTCTATAACTAAAAAAGGCCAAGAGTTTATAAATTTAACTAAAGAAGGTGTTTATACTAATGAAGATCTTGTAAATATAGTTAATGCACCATCTTCAAATCAAACCGATAAGTTTGGGGCTATGGACGCTGTAGTAGAAGTAAATTGGCCAGTAATTAGTAAAGGTCTTAAGTTTAATCCAACAGGTAGTATACCAATGGACGCTGTTAAAACAGCTGTAACTGAGCAAATGCAAGGAATATTTCCAGGTAGAAATAAAGAACTATTAGCTGATTTTAATCCTGAAACTGCTCAAGTAAATACATATCTTGGATCTTTAATGCGTCAGCGTCAAGCTGAAATATTAGAAAGAGCTAAGCAAATAGGTGGCGTAACTCAAGAAGGTGCTAGTATTGATTCAGAGGCTGCTAAACAAGTGGTCGCTAAAGCACCAACAACAACAACTACAAAAGAAGCTAAGGTAGCTAAAAAACCTACAGAAACAGTAGAGTTCTCACAGGCGCAGGTAGAAAAAATAGGCGCTAAGGATAAAGCTGAGGTTGAAACTAAAATAACTGAAGCTACCAACGAAGCTTTTAAAGGTCAAGATGTTAAAACTTTTGGGCAAACTAGAAATGTTCCAAAAGCTGTAGCCGATATATACGCTAATATGTTTGGTTTAAATCCTCAGACTATAACTGATAAAACTAGAAACTATCAAAAAACAGACGCTGAAGGATTAACAACTGCTAAACAGTTTTTACTTAAAAACGCTAACAACGATTTCTCTAGATTACCTAAAACTAAAGATGGTTTTGGTAAAGGTACTTTCTTACCTAGAAACGTTATGAATGCTTTATATACTGGCGGTAAACTTACAGGCACTCTAAAAGATTATATAGACCTTATTAGACAAAAGCCCGTTAAACCAATATATAGAGATGCTGTAGGTCAAACAATACGTGGACTATTAAACTTGCATATTAGAAATCGCATGTTTGAAGATCTAGTAACTACAACGCCTGAAAGACTTCGTGGTGGCGCTAAGTTTAGTAAAACAATTAAAAACGACAAAGGACCTATAAAAAAATCTATATTAGATAAAATAGATTCTATAGTTGGTGGATCTATAAATACAAATTCATACGAAAACAGAACTGAAGCTTTAGAGTATATGATGGATACTTTTTATCCACAATTATTCAAAATATTTGGGCCTAATTCTTTAGAGATATTAAAAACAGCAAATATAGCTCCTTCTGGAAACGTACCAAGTGCTTTTGTAAAAAGAAAACAATTATTTATATCAGATGTAGATAGAGCTTCTAGGGGAAAAGATCAAGTATTAGAAGCTATTAACTTAGGTATTTTAGGACAACTAAAAGATATTAAAGTAAAATTCAAAGAACTTAAGATAGACGGTGAAGTAGACCAAGATATAAAAACAGCGTTAAAAGGTCAAAAAACAAAAGACTTAGATCGTAATATAGAAAGTAGAAAAGAGCATGTAAAAGGTTATAAAAAATTTATGAACCTTTGGAAAAAACTATACGATTCTAATCCAGAGCTTTTAAAAGGTATAGCTTATTCTATATATAATCAAAATGCTAATTCTCATTTTTATAGAAATTTAGCTCAATTAATAGGAGTAGAAACAGGTTTAAAAAAAGGTAAAGGTAGAGAAGAGCATGTCTATCAAGCAGGAAACTGGGCTGTTAGAACTCTTGAGGCTTTAACTTCCAATAATCCAGATGTTTGGAAAAACTGGGTTAACTGGTCGGCAGAAAATTATTACCAAGAATCAATAGCTTCTAAATCAGAGGGACCTAGTTCTTCTGAGTCTTTAGTAGATGGTACTTACGATAAAAATAGGTTTACTGGAGAAACTATAGAGACTTTAAAAAACAAAGATACTGAGCACCCTTTGCTAAAAAAAGCATTAGATAAAGCCGTAAAAACAGGTGATTTTACTAATGTTCCAGATGTTAAAATAAGATATTACAACGAATACGTAACATTAAATCCAAACATAGTAGGAAACAATAACGTTACAGACGCTAAAAAGTATAACGTAGAGGTTGGTAAATATTTACAAAATAATCCTAACGTAATTGATAAGCAAGGTGAGTTAATATATAAACAAATACTAACTAAAGCCGGTATTTTGAAAGGAGCTAAAAGCGTTACAGCTAGTAAAGCTAGAAAATTACTTGATAATGAATTAAAGCTTATTGATCAAAAAACTAAAGCATCTAAACGTATAAACGAATTAATGCCTAGCGAAATAAAATACAGCAAAACTATTTCGTTACAAACAGGTGTTAATGCTTTAGCTAAGTCAGATAAAGCTTTAAATAATGCTAGAAGACCAGATACTCCTATTAAGAAGATCAGAGTATTTGATTTTGACGATACATTAGCTAGATCAAAAAGTAAAGTATTATATACAGTACCAAATGTTGAAGGTGGTTTTAGCGAAGGCGCTACAAAGCTAAAAGCTATATTCATGGTTGGTGGTCCTGGCGCTGGTAAAACAAATGTTGGTAAAGGTTTGAAGCTTGGCAGACGTGGTTATAAAGTAGTTAATCAAGATATAGCGTTAGAAGCTATGAAGGAAGAAGCTGGATTACCAGCTAAAGAATCTGATTATACTGCAGAGCAAAGGTCTACAAGATCTAAGCTTGGTGCTGCCGCTAGAAAAGCTGCTGTAGCTAAGTTTGATAAATACGCTGCTGCAGGTAATGGTATGGTTATAGATGGCACAGGTGCTTCTTACAATGCTACTACTAAAAAGATAAAAGCTTTACAAGATCAAGGTTTTGAAGTTCATATGGTTGTAGCTACTACACCACTTGAAACAGCTATTGAAAGAAACAAAGCTAGAGTTGAAAGATCACTACCTGACTTTGTTGTAAAGAAAACTTACGAAAGTGTTCAAGAAAGTTTAAAAAAATATAGAGAAGACTTTGGTGATCGTTTATACGAGATTAATACAGAGACTATAGAATATGGTAAACCACTACCAAATGATTTCTTGCAACAAGTTTATTCAGGTATAAACGCTAATAAAGTTGGTAAAGTTGATGCAACTAGTTTTGCTGAAAACTATGATGTTTTAGAAAGTCAAGGTGCAGAGTTTGATTTTAGAGAATTTAGCAAAGTAATTGAAGGTGAAAAAGGGCCATTATTTAGTGTTGCTGAAAAAATAGCCGCAGCAAGAGGTACTGATGATGTATTCATATTAACAGCTAGACCTGCTGACGCTGCTGGCCCAATACAGGAGTTTATGAAAGCAAATGGTATTGATATACCTTTAGCTAACATAACAGGATTGGGTGATGGCACAGCTGAAGCGAAAGCTGGTTGGATAATGGGTAAAGCGGCAGAAGGTTATAATGATTTTTATTTTGCTGATGATGCTATTAAAAATGTTAAAGCTGTTAAAAACGTGCTTAGTCAAGTTGACGTTAAATCAAAAGTGCAACAAGCTAAGTTTAGTAAAACAAAAGCATTTGACAAAGTATTCAATGACATAATAGAGCAAAAAACAGGTATTGAATCTTACAAGCAGTTTTCTGCTGCTAAAGCTAAAACAGTTGGCGCTAGTAAAGGTAAGTTTACTTTCTTTACAACACCATCCGCAGAAGACTTTTTAGGTTTACTTTATAAGACTTTAGGTAAAGGTAAAGTTGGAGATGCTCAAATGGCGTTTTACAAAACAAACTTGCTTGATCCTTATAACAGAGCAGAAATAGCTATATCACAAGCTAAGGTTGCTGCTGGTAGAGATTACAAAGCGTTGAAAAAGCAATTTAAAAACATACCAAAAACTTTAGAAAAAGAAACTGGTATTGCTAAGTATACATATCAGCATGCTATTAGAACTTATATATGGAACAAGCAAGGTATTGAAGTTCCAGGTTTATCTAAGCGTGATCAAAAAAGATTAACTGATTTTATAGCTAATGACGCAGAGCTTAGTGTTTTTGCTGACAACTTAATAACAATACAAAAAGACAAACCATATCCATCGCCTAGTAAAGACTGGACAGCTGGAACTATAACTACAGATGTTATAGGTGGTATTAACAAAGTTAATAGAAAAGAGTATTTACAAGAGTGGCAAGAAAATGTAGACATTATATTCTCTGATAAGAATATGAATAAGCTTGAAGCTGCTTTTGGCGCTAAGTATGTCGAAGCATTGAAAGACTCTTTGAGATCAATGAAAAGCGGTAGTAATAGACCATTAGGCGGTGATAGAGTATCAGACGGTATACTAGACTGGTTAAACAACTCTGTTGGTGCTATAATGTTCTTAAATACAAGATCTGCAGTATTACAGACCATATCTGCGGTAAACTTCGTAAATTGGGGTGATAATAATATATTAAAGGCGGGTAAAGCGTTTGCTAACCAAAAACAATTTTGGGGTGACTTCTTAACTCTTATGAACTCTGATTACTTACTTGAAAGACGTGATGGTCTTAAAATTAATGTAAGTGAATCTGAAATAGCAGATGCTGTACAAGGTAGTAAAAATAAGGTTAACGCTGCTATATCGTTCTTACTTAATAAAGGTTTTGTGTTTACTAGATACGCGGATAGTTTTGCTATTGCTTCTGGTGGCGCTACATTTTATAGAAATAGAACTGAGGCTTTGGTTGAGCAAGGCATGGATAGAAAAGCAGCTGAAGAACAGGCTTTTAATGACTTTAGAGCTATAGCAGAAGAAAATCAGCAGTCTAGTAGTCCATCAAAAATTAGTCAACAACAAAGATCTTTGATTGGTCGTATTATACTTCAGTTTGGTAACACTCAGCTTCAGTATGTACGTATACAAAAAAGAGCTGTTCAAGATCTAGTAAACAAAAGAGGTGATTGGAAAAGCAATGTATCTAAAATAGTTTATTACGGTGCTATTCAAAACTTAATGTTTAATGCATTGCAAAGTGGTTTAGCTTGGGCGTTATTTGATGACGACGAAGAAGATGAAAAGCTAACAGAAAAAAATAAAGAGCAGAAACTGCAAAGAACTTTAAACGGTGCTATTGATTCACAGCTTAAAGGTCTTGGTATACAAGGCGCTGTAGTTTCAGGCATTAAAAATGCTTTAATAACTATAGCTGAGCAAGCTGATAAGAAATCACCTAAGTTTGAAGAAGCTCTTGATGATCTACTTTCTACAGCTCCAGCACTTGGATCTAAAATTAGAAAATTAAAGTCAGCAGCAAGAACTGTTTCTTGGAATCGTAAAGAAATAAAAGAAGAAGGTTTTAGCATGGACAATCCAGCTTATTTAGCAGGAGCGCAAGTAATATCTGCCGCATTTAATATACCATTAGATAGAGCTGTTATGAAAATGAATAATATGCGTAACATATTAAATCCTGCTACAGAAAACTGGCAAAAAGTTGCATTAGCTTTAGGTTGGTCAGGCTGGGATGTTGGATTACCTTATTTTGGTTTAGCTGAAGACAAACCAGTATTAACTGAAACTGAAAAGCAAACTCAAAAGCTATTTAATCTTAATAAATCAGATCAAGTTAAAAAGCTACTAAACTTAGGTTTAACTAAGAAACAAATTAGAGCTTTAACTAAAGAAGAAGATAGAGTAAAAGAAATTATAAAACTACAAAATAAAAAGAAAGATGCCGGATCCAAAAAATAAAAAAAGTAAAAAAGATAAATTAGCAGAAGAGGTGTTTGGAGAGTTTGGTTGGGATACTTTAAATGAAGAAGAAAAAAAGAAACTTTACAAGTTACACCCAGATTTACCAAAAGACAAAAAAGATCCTAGCGAGTTTAGTGGACCTATGCAAATGAGGTTTTCGTCGGTTTTAAACGCTGGATCTCCATTGTATGGAAAAATTAGTGAACCTTGTAAAGCTGCTGCAAAAAGAAAATTTAAGGTTTGGCCTAGTGCTTATGCTTCTGGTTGGGGTGTGAGATGTACTAAAGCTGGTGGACCTAGTAAATTTGGGGGTAAAAAATAATGGCCTACGTACAACCAGGTAACACGCCTTTGCATAAACAGAAAGGTGGTGGTACAACTAAAACATGCTTACCTGCTTCTAAAATAAGGAGTATGAGTAAAGAGCAAAGAGAAAAGCTAGTAAACTCTAAAAAATCTGCTGGCGCAAAAGGTAAATATAAAAGATCGTCTAAAACAAACGTTAAAGGCGCTCGTAAAAAAGGAGCTACACTTAGAGACTGGTTTGAAAAAGAAGACTGGAGAAGAGTTGATGATCCATCAAAAAAATGCGGAGAATAAAATGAGCTTATCAGATATTAAACTATACGCTATGAACGCCGGAACATTAGGCGTAACAACATTCACACAAATAGAAGACAGTTTGAAAATATTACTACTTGTAATTACTATTGGATATACATTATCTAAGTGGATAAACATCAAGAAAGATAAATAATGAAATATTTTAACTACGAAGAATTTGATTCACCTGATATACAAGGTAGTGGTCAACTTATGGATCCAAAGCTTATCGAGATGATAGATGAAGCTAGAGAGATCTATGGTAAACCAATACGTGTAACTAGTGGATATAGAACAGAAGCTCACAACCGCAAGGTTGGTGGGGTTAGTTCATCTTCGCATTTAAAAGGTTTAGCAATTGATGTAGCGTGTGTAAATTCTGACGATAGATTTGAAATGTTAACTGCATTGTTAGAAGTAGGTTTCAATAGAATAGGTGTTGCTAGTACATTTATACATGTAGACATCGATAAAGATAAATCACAAAACGTAATTTGGACATATTAATATGAATACACCATTTAACATAAAAGAAAAAGCTTACGAAAAGCAAAATAGAAAAATGCGTTCAGAGTATAAATCTGAAACTGGTAAGACTTTAGGGAAAAGACTAACTAAAGGTGTTAGTAAAAGAAGAGTATCATTTGCTTGTAGATTTGCCGGTATGGCAGGTGCAATGAAAGATGCTAAAGGAGAACCAACTAAAAAAGCAATGGCTTTAAAAAAATGGGGATTTGGCAGTGTAGAAGCTGCTAGAAACTTTTGTCAAAAAAATAAATCTAAAAAATAAAACAATGAACAAAGATCTTAAGTATATGCCTATTGACAATAAGGCTGGAACATTTATGTCGAAACACTGTAGCCCAGTAAGCTATGGTACACCACTAGAAAAGAAAAGTTGCAGTGCTGCTAATTATGGGTCACCGTTAAATCAATTTCAAGAACAAGCTAGCGCTAAAGAAGCACCTTCTGTAGCTGTTAGACAAAGAAGCACTATTATAAATCCTAACTTTGCTAAACTAACTAAAAAGCAAAAAGATAGTTTACATCAAAAAGCCATGGATGCTGGCAAGGTTATTTATAGTGAAAAATTTAAAGTAGAAGTAGATCCAGAAGATGGAGTTTTACAGAGAATGAAAAATCCAAACAAATAATTATGGGCAAGTTTTTTATAAAAATAGGAAATAAGTTAGTTGCATTTAACGAATACTTAAAAAGTGAATGGAACTCATTGCTATATAAATTAATGTTTAAAAAAGAAAAGGAACAAAAATAAACTGGGCGTACCATACCCAAAAAGTTCCTGTAACCAAGAAAGGGGATCTCAAACGAGGTCCCCTTTTTTTAATTATCCATCACAAGCCAAACAATCTTCACTCATTGCTTGTTGTGCTATATCTCCACGAAGCACCGATTCTGTCCTCGTATAATATAAAGTTTTAATACCATTTTTCCAAGCTTGCATATGCACCTGATTAATCCACTTAGGTGTTGCTACACTAGGAAAAGCTAGATTCAAACTAACTGCTTGATCTATATATTGCTGACGTATACCAGCTTGATTGACTAACTCTAATTGATTAATCTCCTTAAACGTCTTAAATACTTCTTTCGCAGGGATTTCGTGTTGGCCAATAACAACCCCATCAAGCTCAGGTAAACCTTGAACGCTACCACCATCTGCGAGTATTTTATCCCAAGTTTCATTTGTGTTTATTTTAAGTTTTCTTAATAGTTTTAGTAACGTAGGATTTTTACGTATAAAAGTACCTTTAGCTGATTG